>Ga0265293_10005563_pt1 | contig 20928 bp, 23 predicted proteins | sample Munlanlewell138R_FD_192505 | JGI IMG/M metagenome (GOLD analysis project Ga0265293, IMG submission 192505) | Leachate microbial communities from a municipal landfill in Southern Ontario, Canada - Leachate well 138R | ecosystem: Engineered > Solid waste > Landfill > Unclassified | place: Canada... | reverse complement strand
AATTGCAGCCTGAGCCAAGGGACGTTTAACTTCGTTGTAGATATCGTCTCCTAATACATCTAAGTTGTTTCCATGAGCTCTGCTTGCTAAGTTCTGATTGCCAGTATAATTGTTTAATACTCTTTCCTGGACTAATGCGCTTGCAATCCATTGAATCAATAATCTATCTGGGCTTGCCGGTCTAACTGTGTCGCCTGTTATTTGCTCATAGGAGGATATAAGCTCCGACACTTGTTCGTCGGCATCTGTGCTAATAAATTGATAATCACTATTTCTACTCATTTTTTATATCCACCTCCACAATAGCATTTAGTTTTCCTGGCGAACTCAAATCTGCTTCAACAGCTATATCTATAACTGTTGCCCGTGGTTCATATTCTGCAATAGCATCTTTTATTTCTGCTATCAGCAAAGCCTTAGCTGCGACCATAGGCCTGTCTAAAAACTGCATAGGCAATCCGAAATCCCTGTAAAGAGGAACAGAGAACTGGCGTGTCAAAAGTATAATCTTGATGTTTTGCAATACGGACTTCACGGTATCTTTTTCGTTTAAAGAAATTCCTCTGTCGTCTTTTATGCTAACAAAATAACTCATCACACCACCTCACTCTTTCAGATATTCCAGCAGGTCAACAGAAACAGTCGCCCCGGTTACATTCCCTTTTTTATCAAAGGTTCTCATTTTTATTTTATGTTTGTGTATCGTCCATTTGTATTTGCCATATCCTCTTTCACCAATAACAAGTGACAAGGCTTTTCCGCTTCGTTCATACTCCCATATCTTGCCTAAATCTTTCATTGGGTCAACTCCAAGATACATAGAAAGCTCCATATTAAAAGAGATTGTATCTGCATCAACACCTGTGAATTCAGTCAAAGCATTTATTAAATGTCTTTTGTGTTCACTATATCGAGCGGAGCCAGACCATATTACATCTTCTATTGTTTTTACCTGCTCAGAGGACACCTGAAAGACGATGTCCCCAAGGCATCCTACTTGTGCCATTTATATAACCCCCAATACAAAGCCATCGCCATTAAAGACCGGTACATAAAGCACTAACACCGTATCATTAACACGAGGCATCCAATAAGTTGTGTTTGCGACATGGTCATGTTCTCCATTGACTGTGGCCGAACCACCGCCTGTATAGGTGTCTGATATAGTATGTGAGTGATTACCATTAGGCTTCACATAAACACCCGTATATGGCCGTTGCAACACGTGTAACCAGCCAGAAACAATGTCCTTGTCCTCAAATATTACACGGGCAATTCGCTTTCCACTATCAATAGAGCTTACAGTTCCTATCCGCACTAAATTAGCTAAAACATTTTCATCCATCGGCATTCCTCCTGTTCTATTGAGGAATTAAATCCTGAAGCTTGACAGCTGCTGTTACTTGCCCTTTAATTCCTATTACTATTCGGTCTCCGTTGATCTGCAGAACATCGTAAACCGTTGTATAAACAAAGCTGGCCAATCCTCCGCCAGTATATGTTCTTGCACCTTGCTTTACCATTACCTTACTCCCGACTTTAACTGCAGCCGGACTTGGAGCAGGAGTGCTGGCAGGTGCTGTTTTTGATTCTAATACATGGCGCAACCTTATTTGAGTTGTATAGCCAGCATTGCCCAGAGTGTGCTTTGCCTGGCTTACAATATACTTTCCGTCCCACGCCCCCCAGTTTTGGAGCATTACAGTTACGCCTGCCACAAGGTCAGGGTTTCCGGGTAAAGTAAATATCGCCGTGTATTCGTATTTGTTCTTTAGTCGCAAGTATTTATATGCCAACGCCTGTGCTTCAGCTGCATTATTAACCTTAGCTGATATTTCAAGTGTTTGGTTATTCTTGCTTTTCGCATCATAATCTTCTGCATAGGCCAAGCCTTGTATAGTCCTACCTGTAGATGGGTTAATATAACTCACTCTGCAGACGGCATACTTTTGGTCTGCTTCGCCTGTCCTAAGTTTGTATCTTGTATAAGTTCCAGAACCTCTTTTGATTGTAAAGACCGCAGGCTTTTTCTCATATGCTTCCTGGTCGAATAAAATTATTATATTGTTCGACACCTTCAGGGATATGCCAGCAGCCTGACATAGCTTAGATAAAAAAGCTATATCGCTTGTAGTTATCTGCTCAACCCTATCATAATAAGGGTCATTTGCTGATTCATACATACAGGTCATTCCATTCTTTGAAGCCATCTCATTTGCAATCTTGGATAAGGTATAAGCTTCCCATGCCTTGCTTTTTTTCGTTTGTCTCACCTGGGCATTGAAGGGGAGAGCGGTACCTTTTATAACTATAGATGCAGGAGGACCTCCGGCTTCTACACTATCAAGCTCAAACTGGCCACAATCTAAAACCTTATCTTTGCCATCGCTCTGCCAGTTCTTTCTGATAATAGCCGCTTGTATTCTCAAGCCTTTTACGGCATCACTACTGCTTTCTACGCTACTGCCACCGCCAGCATTTGCTTTCATAACCTGAGAAGTCGAAAACCACCCAAGAGAGCCAACATGAATAGGGTAGGGAACACCGTTTTTTAAGTTCAGATAGGTTACCGTACCCTTGTAGTTTGTTACTTCCCTTCCTGGAGTTCCATCGCCATAACTGGAATACTGTGGCCGGCCGTTTGCAACTACCGATTCTCCAACCGTCCATGAGGCAGAAGAAGCTCCGCCAGCTCCTCCACTTATTTTAGATAGATAAGAGGCACTAAGATAAGCTGTTTTTCCGCTATAAGTAAAAGTAGCCCAACCATTTGAGATTGAGGCTACACTTACTTGCGTTCCAAAGGCTAAAAGCCCTAATTTTTTATAACTTGTTCCTGGACCACTCCTGACATTTAAACCGCTTTTAGCTGTTACCTTATAAAGCGATTCACTTGCCGGCGCCGAACTTGGTGCTGATGGAGGACTTGAGGCAGCTGCTTGTATTGCAACATTAAGCCACTTGCTAAGCCAAACCGCATCACGATCTTCGATTTCAATTTGCAAATCATCCGTTTCGTTTTCCTCGTAATCTGTGTAAGTCATGGCTATCATATATTTACGCATAGACTTAGATATATCTACACCATCAAAGAATACCTCCGCATCTGTGCGCCTTGCTAAATCCTTATCACTCATCCGATCACCTGCTTCCAAGGTGGCAATGTGTCAGATATTTCATCATCAATTTCAGGCAAGGAAAGAGCAATACCCGCAGGAAAGACATAAATATTTAAATGCTCTACATTCATGTTCATAATCCTATCGGCATACAAGGCATCGCCTAATTCCTTATGGGCTATGCTATCCCACATGTCGCCCTGTTTGGTTATATATGTTCTCATACATACGCCCTCCTTGCCTTATCAATTCCAGCATCTTCAAGGATTTCTAATACTAAATCCTTAATATTGCTGGTGTTTCTATCTAGCACGCTTTCTAATTCAGCTTGATTTGTAGCGCCAGTAATTTCGTACTGAGGGGATACTGTTAAGATAATATTGCTACTTCCTTTATCTCCAAGCTGAGCTGAAACTGCTTCAGTACCACCCCATAGCGTTTTAAGATACTGCATAAACTGTGGAATGATAGAAGCTGTTTTCGATTCCTCTTCACTAAATATTTTAGCTCCAATATTTGCAGCATTTTGCATTGCTTCGGTTATCTCTGGCTCCATGGCCTCAACTCCACCAACGAATCCGCTCATTGTATATTCGCCACGATCCTCAAACACTTTGGACGGGCTTTGAATTTTAAGCTGGGCATCAATAGCCGCAATAGCTGCTTTTGCAATTTTACTATAAGCAGTTCTAACAGCAGGGAGCATATCTTCAGAACCTTTTATAAATCCTTCCACGGTGCTCCTTCCGCTCTGAGCTGCTTCGTTGCTTAAATTCATTTCCTCTATGGTGCTTTCCAGTTCAGCCTGTAGTGCATCCATTGAGGCGGCAAAATCAGTTTCAAGCTTGGCCAAACTATCTGCAACAGTTTCTTGTTCTTTCTGCAGGTTCTGCCAATTGTCAACCATTGCCTTTAGCTCTTTATCTGTAGCCTTGGCCATGCCAGCAACCGCATTAACGCTATCTTCGCTACCATCTGCAAAGCTTGCAATCATATCAGATAAACCTTCTATGTCAGCTCCACGTTCAGAAAGCTTTTCAAGATTAGCGTTATAGTCACTCCAATATTTAGTTTGGGTTTCCAACGCATGGTTTATCGAACCAGCGGAAACGGCAACTACCCTTGCGGCTTCATCCCATAGATTGTACTGGCCGGATATGCTATCCAAGGCAGCATTATAGGATTCTTCGTATGCGGCAGAGAGTTCGTCCATTTCTTGCTTTATGGACCTAACCACTTCGCCGAGGTTTTCTCCTGTTACAGCTGCCTCTTCCTGAGCCTTTTGATATTCCTTGAAAGCTCCTTCAAGCTCTGCTACAGCTGCAGCATTTTCTTCAAAGGCAATAGAGGTTTCTTCTAATGCTGCATTGTAAGTATCTAAATGCTCTCTTGCGGCATCGAGGGCTTTTCCTTGTTCCCTTGTACCAAACCACATTCCCCAGCCGGAAGTGTCATACTTATATAATTCAACTGCATCTGACCAGGCCTTATAGGCCACATCGTATTCTTCTTGAGCTATTTTTGCATTATACTCTGCAGCTTCTTTTGCACCTTTTAACGATTCATGCTGGCCAACACGGTCTATATATTCATTCCATTGAGACTCAAGTCTTGCCTGTGCAGCTTGTGCTTCAGCTATTGCATAAATAGAATCAATAAATCCTCCGGAAGAGTTAATTACATCATCATAGTTTAATGCAAGCTCTGGCACCTGCTCATTTAATGCCTGGATAATTGATAGAATGGCCTGTTGGTTTTCGGTTGCTCCATCAGTAGTTTCTGTCAATTCCTGAAGCTTTGCGATTAAAGCTAAAGTGCTTCGTTGTTCTTTTTCTATTTCTCCAGTAGATTCAGCATGCGAAGCAGTCATTTCTCCATAATTCTTTATAAGCGAATCATGGGCTTCCTTGTATTCACTTAGCTTCTGTTTTCCAGATTCATATTCAGCGGTTAGTTCTTCTATTTTCCAGCGCAGAGATTGAGCTTCATAGGAGGTTTCTCCATAAAGCTTTGTCGCCTGCTCATATTCATCGTTGAGATCTCTTAGCCTATTATATTGTTCCCGGGAAGCTGCAGTTAGCTCCCAAGATTCATCTGTTTGCTTTCTGCTTGCAGCAGTTAGGCCAACCACCACGGCCGTCAATGCGGCAACGCCTGCTACTACCCCCATGATAATATTTAGTCCTGGAATGGCAGCTGTAAAAGCTGCAGATACAATCGTTGCAATTTTTGTTATAGCAACATAAGCTGCAATACCACCAACAGCAAGCCCAATTACACCAACAAAAGCTGTAACTGCTTTAACTAATTCAGGATGCTTTTCTACAAACTCCGTTACATTCTTCAGGACCTCTGTTTCAATCGAATACAATTCTTTAAGGGTTGGGGTGTAGTTATCACCTATAGCAATCTTTAAATTGTTATAAGCGTTTTCTCTCATGATTAACTGGCTCTGTGTAGTATCATACATAATGCCAGCTTTTTCTTGCAGTGCTGTGTTTTCAGCCCAAGCTCTATTGGCCTGTGCTATTGTTCCTGTTAAGAGATCACCGGCACTTGCAAGACCTAATATTGCCTTAGTTTGTCGGACATTCGTAATTCCAAGCTCATCTAAAATAACAATTGCACTCTTGCCGTTACGTTCAGTATCAGTAAGCCCTTTGATAAATAAATCCATGGCACTTACTGCATCCTCACGCCATGCAGCTGAAAACTCTTTAGCGGACATTCCAGCTACATCAGCAAAGCTGGTTAGCTTATCACTTCCTGTTTCCACCGCTTTATATAGCGTTGAAATAAGAGTAGACATTGCCGTTGCTCCGGCTTGGGATTCTACCCCCAAGGAACCAACTGCTGCAGATACTGCTAATATGTCAGTTTCGGAAAAGCCTGCTATCGAAGCAGCCGCCGCCATACCTTGGGACATTTCAACAACTTTAGTGGCCGTCGTGGCCGTAGCATCTCCAAGGTCAGCTACCGTTGCACCAAGTCGTTCATAATCGGTCAATCCAGTAATATTGGCAAACTGTGCAAGCATGGTAGCTGCAGTTTCGGCTGTTAAGTCTGTAGTAGTGTCTAACATAGCCATTACTTGAGTAAATTCATATACCGACTCTTGGGCTACTCCGAGCTGTCCTGCTGTTTCCGCTACCTTCCCAAGCTCTTTCAAAAGGATAGGAACATCTGTAGATAACCCCTTAAACTCCGTCCCCAAGGCAGACATTTCTTCCTTGGTTCCTCCGACTGTTCTACGCATGGCAGCAGTAACATCTTCGAATTCTTTCGAAGCTTCAACAAAGCTATCAAAGTAATTATTTATTTCCTTCAGAGCCACCGTGATTCCAGCAGCCGTTAAAGCTTGGCCAGCTGCAGTAAAAGCAGAAGAGGCAGTGGAGCCAAAGCTATTAGCTTTATCCGCAGCCTCTTCTTGTTTCTTTTTCAAATCATCAATTTCATTTCCCAACCTTGCAGTTTCCCCGGTTAGGTTATCAGTATCAACTCCAGCTTCCCTTAAGGCTTCTCCCATATGGTTGAGTTTGCCTGTTTGTGATTCCAAGGAGGCAGTTGTTTTATCTATCTGCTGTTGTTTAGCCAACAATCTGTTTTCAAGTGCAGATGAAAAAGTTCCTGTTTCCTGCATTTCTTTTTGTATATTGTCATATTGTTGCTGCAGGGTTTCTAATTTTTTTCGGCTGTTCTCAACTGCATCTTGCTGTTTTTGATACGCAGATATATCTGATTGTGTCTTGCTGAGGGCAGCGATCTCTTTCTGCATCGAAGTTATCGCCCCTTGAGCATTCTTAAAAGTGCTTGAATAACTACTGCCTAATTGAGCATTAAGCTGAAATAGCATTTCATATTCTTTTCTGCTTGACATGACTGCCCTCCTTTCAATTCTCTTTAGGCTCACTCTTTATTTGGTTGCTATCTTTTATCCAATAAATTAACTCTCGGTATGGCATAGAAAGCCAAAACGGTACAGGTGTATTGTTCATCCTGGCCATAATCATGCATTGCCTACGGATCCATTTACCACCATCGCCAATTACAATTCCGACTTTAATAAAAAAGAGCGGGCAGCACTCCTAATTTTGTTATAATCTGCTATTTTCATCATCTCAAAGGCATCAGCACCAATTCTTTCATTACATGCTTTTGCAGCAAACCTGATTAAATACTCTCCAGAAAAAGTCGGCACGATGACGGCCTTTCCAAGAGCCTGCATTTCATTTTCAATATCCAGTCCGTCTTTACCAGTGAGCTTATCCCAATCAAAGGTCAGCTTCTTATAAGATTTTCCTTGATACTCAAACGGTCTTTTGAACTCATGAACATACACGAATTCGCTTTCTGCAGCTTCTTTCTCCGCAATAGCGAATTCCTCTTCATCAATAGCGATGTTTTCCTTCTTCAATTCAGTACTCATTTTTATCCCCTTTCTAATACAAAAATATTACCCGGAGCAGTATTATCCACTCCGGGCTTTTAGATTACTTTCCTAAAACTCTTTTAACATCGGCCAAGTAGTCAACTCCATTCACAAAGTAAATGAAGTTCAACGGGTCGATTTCCCTCTTTTTCACACCATCAATATAGGTAGCCCAATAGCGCACGGCATATTCTCCGGACGCATCTGTTGGAGCTGCAGGGGCAATAGATCCGCCCACATCTCTTTTAGGTATTACTACAAATAGGTGCTTTACCGCCTGAACTTTCACCGCACCGGCCACAGTATCTTCTATCTGTTGAGCAACACGCAAATCAATGGTGTGCCTTCTTGGTTCAGATAGCTTGATGGCCTGCTCTGTGGTTGTTCTAAAATCCAGTCCCAGGGTCATGGCATCGAAGTGGCCAAGAATGACCGCTTCAATATTTCCAGCTATCCCTGCTCCGGATATATTTTGAGTAAGGGCAGTAAGGTCAGGGAGGGAAGCTTTAGCCATACCAACATACTCAACGCTGTCTTCATATACAGCAAAATTTATTACACTTTCGTCGATTTTAGGCATCTGTTATTCCTCCTTTTAACCCATTAGCGCCGATGTAACATAATTGGCATCATACTCAAGTACGAAGTCCAACTCTTGCATCGGGCTAGGTGGGGTAATGTAAATATGGGCTTTAATTATGCCGGCCATCAAATTGGTTAAGGGGTTTTCATCTTCCTTAAACTCAATCCTTGCGCCAAGCACATATTCAGCACCGGCCAAACCGTTAAGCCAGATATTGCAAGAGTCAATTATTGTATCAACAAGTCTCCTGTTCATCGGCTTATCAAGCTTGCCCCAGAAGGTTTTTACCAAGGTATTGCCTACCCAAGCAAACATCCTGGAGACGGGTATCATAAAGTCTTTCACATCTGTATTTATCGGATAGCAAGCGGTATAGTTCCCCCAAGCCACAAGCCCACCCATGAAGTTTAAGGCAGTAACAACGCCGTTGGCGTTAAGTATATTTGCCTGAGCATGAGTTAGGTTTACTTCTTCTCCGCTATCAAGGACCATAGAATCACATTTCAGCGGTTTATTAGAAGGGCTTTCATAAGGACAGCCATCATTAGTAGTATCTACTGAAGCCATTCTGCCGGCTAACTGAGTAGAATAATGATAAACCTTGCTACCGAGTTTCAATAGTGGCCAACATAAAATCTGGTCTTCATCAACAAAATTGTTTGTTGCTTTCAATGCTGCCACCGCATCATAGGAAGTAGCTCCACCTGCTAATTTGGTACTTATATCAATCAAGGGTTTTGCTTTAAACATTCCATTGATACTTCCTGCCTTGGCCGTAATAACCGCAGCGGTTGCGGACTCCATAGAATAGCCAGGGGAGCAAACAAGGTCGGGCACAATGCCTAAAGTTCCCATACATCTATCTATAGATTCCATATTTGTAGCAACCTTGGTACCATCAACCATTTCAGGCTTTGCTTTTTTGTAAGCAATATTCAACTTAGTCGCTGAGTAAACAGAGCCACTAGACAATACTTCAATATAGCATTTTCCATCTTCATAAACCACAGCATAATCTTCATCCTTTACCAAAGCATCTCCGCTTCCACCTTGTTCTTTCACAACAAGGGTGCTGTCATTGATTGCTTCAAAGGATAACTCCACTTTGTGATTGTTCAGGTCGAGGTCAGCTGCAGGTACGTTTTGATTCATAGCTGCAGGGTCAAGTAAATTCACAAATATAACCGGTTGACATTGATACAGGTTAAAATGAGAATCCATAAACTCACAAAGGTTATATTTTCCCCAATCGTCCGAATAGCCAAGTTTCGCCTTTGCTTCATCGAAGCTTGTACATAGTACAGATTCTCCAATCTTTGCAGGCTTTTCAGCGCTTTGAATTGGCGCCGCACCTATAACAAAGGGAATGCCAGATTCCGCTACAACTGGAACTCCAACACTTGTGGCCTGTTCGGAAACATATACTCCATGTTTCGCCATTTGCATTTCCTCCTTAATTCATATTGCCGGATGCCAACTTTTTAAAGTATTGATTAAGTGGACTTCCAGCTGTTTTTACTTTTATTCGATCTTCAGCAAGAGACTTATCAGTAACGATTAGCCTTTTAATCAAAGGATATTTTCCGATTTCATCTGCAAGCTTTGTTTCTGTTTCTTTCTTTGACCCTTCATAAATGGTGTTGGTTTGAATAACACCTCTAATGCTTGGACCAATGTAAACACAAAAAGAGGCCGGCTCTTCCACGGTTTTAACCTTGGTAGCTCCGGCATCTTTGACAACATCTTTCTTTTTTTCTTCCGTTTCTACAGAAGTCTTTTTTACAGCCATGGTGATCTAACCTCCCTCTGTATGGCCGGGATTTTCCATGTGCTTATCATTTCCCCGGCATAATATGGAGCGGTTTCATCTGGATAAGCCAAAGTTTCTAATCCTGCTTCTAAGTCAAGCTGGAACTGATCTCCGATAACAATTTGCTTGAGCAGGCTTATGCGCAACCGCTCCATTAGGTTTATCAGCATAAGGCCGCCCTCTTCTTCGTTTTCGCTGTACACGCAGAAGATGGAGCGAATCACCGTTGATGCACTTTCACTTTCCCCTTCAGGTTGAAAATCTATACTGCTTATTAACTGATGGATAATATAAGGTGCTTTCTTTTGAGCTGCTTTGCTGTCAGGTAAGCGCATAAGATACACATCAGCTGAGCGATCTATTTCTTCTTTGTCACCTTTTTGCATTCGAGTAGGCATAATCAAATCCGCAGTAGATTCTACAGTATGCTTTTTAAGCTGTTCTAATAAAATTATACGATTCATGACCTACCTCCCCAGCCGTTTAGCACCCTGGTTATTTCATGCTCCAATCGGCGATCAAAAGTTTCCTTTATAGTTTCATCCATCTTTTCCACAACAATTTCATTCTGCATCATATGAGCAGTAGAAGGACCGAATTTCTGTTCTACAGGGAAGCGTTTTTCCCCAACACGTTCAAATACTCCAATAGGCCCGAATACTCTTGCAGCGAAAGCATGCTCCAATACTGAGGCTGCTCCATTTCTTTTTACCTGTGTCCGCAAGAGTCCGCCTCTTTCATATCTTGTCCTGAAGGTTAAAAGAGGGAGGACGTTCCCGGCATAACTAATGCTCATGGAAACAAGGCCTCCCACTTCACTGGTGATATGTGTTTTTTGTCGGACATTTCTCATGAAATCTCCCTTATTGATAGTGTATTCCTCAGCTGCATATTGGCCAGCTCTCGTTTTGGCCGTATCACCGGCACGCCTTAATGCTGAATAGCTGGCTTTCCATATGCCATCAGGCACACCTGCAAGAATTTTATTTAATCGTTCTAAACTGTCGGCGCCAATTTCACTTAACATCACACTCATTCGTCAATCGCCTCCAGTTCCAGTCGTATCATCCCCATATCAACAGCTGAGGATGCGACATAGTATTCCATGAAAAAGTCTCTTTCAATTACGTCGTTAATCTTTATTTTCATGCCCTTTTCTGGCACAGTACCGCCAAGGTCGGTTGCGGCAATATGTGCAACTGATGTCACAAGATACAAGCCCTGTGCGTGATCCCAAACTAATTGCTGCCTTTTTTCTTCTCTTACCTTAGTCATTACAATAGAAACATCCTCATAAGTTGCTCCATCGTAAATAACTATATGCTTTTCGGCAAACTCATCATCATTTAAAAAAACGCCCTTTATATCGGCCTGTACCATTTTTTTAAATCCACTCATACTACAGGATCCTCAACATCAAGTTCTGGCATTTCATCTGCACCTTCTTCGTCGTCCACTTCATCAGCAGAGTAATCATCCAGTGCAGCTACCATATCAGCCTTTGACATACCGACTTTGAAAGGCAGTTGGTATTCGCTCATTATTTCCTTCAGCTCATTGGCTTTCATGGCAGTATTATATTCAGGTCTCTCATGCAGCGTTATTTCCTCTTGTAGAGCCTCTTCTTCGGTAATGTTATCTACCTCCGCTATGTCTTCCACCTCATTAATCGCCGTTGCAACTCCTGTATCGGGCAAAATATTATCCTCATCTACATAGGCTGCGACTTTTAACCTGACAAGACGGGCAGCTTGTTCATCATCAACCGCAAAAGGGGGGTCACCGGCCTTTTTAGGTTCAATGTATTTACTACCTTCAGGCCGATGTCCGAAAACTCCACTTATAATTTTTATAGTTCTCATGTTTGCTCCTTTCCGGCTAAGCCGATAAAACTATTTCAGCACATTTGCTGCATATAGCCACGGTGCCTTATGATTTGGTGCCGCCAAAGGACGAGAAGCAAGTCTTAATTTTCTTGTGTCTTTGTCCCTATCTACGACAAACTTCGGTACACGCTTCATTGCAAAAGTGTGGAACTGGTCATCGGGCTCAATTTGACTTACTTGAGCATACATCATATGACCACAATCAGGAGAAGTAACCATAGCACTCTTGGTTGGGAAGTAGCGTTGGCTTACTCCATAATCATCCACATAAGTTTCACGAACTACAAAGATATCTAAATCAAATCCACCAAAATTGAGCCTACCTAACCAAGATACTCCTGGGCTTAAATTCTTAGGAGCAAACTGGCCAAACTCCATTCTGCGGTTGTCAAGTCTCTTTGCTGCTGTTTCATCAGACATGATAAATTGGCCAACGGCAGAACCTACAACTAAATCAGTAGCAGGCAAACCTCTTTCGGCCAAGTCTACACACATAGCTTCCACATCTCCCCAGAAGTCTCCGCCGGTGTCGTCCCATTCGTCTCCAGGGGTATAGATGGCTGGATTGCTTCCGCCCTTATCATAGTAATAAATGTCAAAGGCTTCTCCTGCGATGTCATTGTCAATGTAAGCAACGGCTTCAAATCCGTTGTTGATCATTGTCTGAGCTGCAAGCCATTCTTCTCTTCTGGTAATTCTTAAATCAAGTTCAGTCAAATCTCTAAGTTGCAATGCAGCCGCACGCTCTGCAGGTGTAGAGTTGGAATATAGAGCCTCACCAAATCCACGCTTTCTTAAATCATCAAGAGTTAAGAAACGAGAAGGTGCGATGTATGGAGCTTCAAATTCGTGCACTTCGTAACCTTTACGGCCGATTGGAATATCGCCTTTTCTGGCCACTACGAATGGAGCCATCTTTCTGTCGCCATCCCTGTATTCTACAAGGACTTTATCAGCTGCATAAATGTCAGTTGCCGGGTTAGTGGGGAAGTACCTGTCACGGAAAAATGTCATTTGAGGTACTATTTCCTGAACCACTCCGGCCAAGTAATAAGTGTCAAAAAAATCAATGTTATTAGGCATTATACTTACCTCCTTAATCTAAGACGATGCCAAGATATAAGCCACGCTCACGCAACTTATCCTTATCGGCTTCGCTCATAGCGTAGTTATCTTTTACTATCAATGCATCTATGTTGAAGCAACCAGCAGTATATACGGTTGTAACAACATCGGCGCTGGTGCCAATAACCGCATTATCGGTCAAGATGCAATCAACAGTCAGTACCTCAGCATCTACGGCAGGAGAACCTGGGTCGGTCACTTCGTAATATGTTCCCATATTTGCAAGCTCTGGACCAACTACCGCTGTGTAAACATAGTCAGGGTTTTCTCCGCTCCTGGTGTAATAAGTTTTTCCTTCAATTATTGCTTGGTCATTGGCTTTTCCGTAAGTAGGGGCTACAGCCTCTACAGCTTCAGCCGCAGTTGTGCCAAGGATAACAAGCTTATTGTCCACGCTGGACTTTGCAAATACGGTACCACGCTTATATTCTGCTTCAGCGCCAAGCTTTCTAATGGTGCCAGATCCAACATGAACAGGTGGGGTAATACCAGATATTAGCTTATCGTATTCCATTTCGCCAACTTTTCTATTAAGATGTTTAGCCATTTATTTTTCCTCCTTCGCTTGCATTTTTTTAGCATCGGCACGGCCTTGTGCCATTCTTTCCTGTGGTGTTAGTGGCTTATCGTCTTCTTCAGCCGCAGGTGTTGCATTAACATCGTCAGCCCCGGATGCCTTAGTATCATCCTTTAAGTCACCAACAAACTTCTGACCTTCCTTAGCTGCTTTTTTGGCTGCAGCAAAAGCCATCTCCTGAGCTGTACATGGTTTTTCGCCAAACTTAGCCTCATAAACGGTTTCATCGTCGTAAAGTGCAGCGATTTCATCAATGTCTGCAATCCTTTTACGTTCCGCTTCAACAGCAGCGTTTACTGCCCCGGCATCTTGTGACGCGGCAGCCTTGGCTTCGGCCATAATTTGCTCTGCAAGTTCCGGATTTTCAGCTCGGAGCTCTTCAAGATTTTTTGCCATGGTCTTTCCTCCTTCTTGACCACCGGTCTCTGCCGGTTCGTTATTTGTATTTGTCTCAACCGATTCTTCATCGGGATTGACCGTAGGAATGCTCTCCGGTAAATTGGAAAGCGGATTAGTTAGGCGCAATGCACGCCCATTAACATAAATAGTGCTTAAATCGGCACTTGCTGCAATATCAGGCGCTTCTCCCTCCATGAGTTCATCAGCAAAACCTTTTTCAACTGCTTCAGTACCTGTCATATAAGTTTCATCGGCCATCATAGAGAGGATGTCCTCTTCACTCATGCCAGTTTTTCTTTTGTAGATAGAAGCTTGTGCCTTATCTACTGCATCTTGGGATTCGGCCAGCTTTCTTAATTCATCAGAATTAAAGCCGCCCCAAATTCTGCTCCAACATTTATGGATCATAATAAGGCTTGAAGCATTAACTTTTACAGTATCGGCGGCACACATAATAAGAGAGCCTCCGGACATGGCCACTCCATCAACAATTACTGTCTTTTTTGCTTTCAGTTCCCTAAGCCTATTATGAATAGGGATAGCAGCATAGGCATCACCACCCACACTATTTAAGCGAATAGTAATATTTGTTGCTCCGGATATTTCCTGTAAATCTTTAAGGAATTCATCCAGGACAATATAGTTGCCCTCAAGAGGTTCATCAGTCCACCAATCTCTGGGGCGTTCTTCAACAATTTCCCCATACATTATGATTTCTGCTTCATTTCCATTTACAGAAGCCATAGTATAAAATTCACGCTGGATATTTACGGCCGTATTCTTCCGGCCAAAAATACCTGCAAACTTTTTACTCATCTTTTTTTGTCCCTCCTTCATCATCTTCGTTATCATTTAGGTTGGCCATATAATTACCTCCACCAGCAGCCCTAAGCATTTCATTTTCTCTTTCAAGTTGCTCCATGTTATCTTCCCAATCACCGCCACCCATCTCACGGGTAATTTGCTCATGGGTCTTAAATCCACGGTCAACCACCATAATGGCTGCCTTGGCTTCTCTTGTTGGGTCAAGTTGCCCTTGAACCGGACCAATCCAACGAGCTCCACACCATGCAGCTCTAATCATGGGATCATCAAAAAAGCCAGGGGCTTTAATTCTTCCAAGGCCAACAGCTTCAGATAACCATAATTCATAAACAGGTTGGCAGAAATCGTCCACAAACCATTGACGGCGCATTCTAAAACCTTCCCATGCCTCAAGCAAAGCTGCACGGCTAGCAGAGTATGAAGAATTAAATTCTTTGATTAAAACCTCATAAGGAATCTCTAAAGCTGAACCAACCATTCGGGACACTGTTTTAACAAAGCTTTCAAATCCAGTAGTAGGGATGTTCGGATTACCGAATGTTACCTGCTCATCTTCTTCAAGATGTAATACCGTTCCCGGACCCATCTCATATTCATTATCGCTTTCAGATAAATTGTCCAGTTCCTCTGCAGGGAATCCAACAATATCACCAGCTCCACTTTCATTCATCGGAATTTCTGTAGGGTCGGTTTTAGTTGTTATCCAGGCAGTAAAAAATGACTGCACAAGGGCAGCCATGAGTTCACTTTCGGTATATCTTCTAAGTTGTAATAGCGGTTCTATGACTTGAGCTAAGTAGGTAACGCCCCTGTATTGTTCAGGCCTTTCACTTTCCATAACCTGCAGAATATTAGGCATTCCTGTTTTTTTGCCATAGGCTTCTACACGAGTCCATTCTGCCTTTTCAATAGTCATTTCTCCCGGATAAGAATTTCTGATGTGGAATGCCACAATCTGGCCTTCTTTGTCAATCTCAACACCATCATAAATCTTATTCCCTGTAGTAGGATTCTTCCCATCAGTAAATCGGGGAGAAGGGGAGAGGGTGCTTCCATAATCCGTTGGTGTAGAAATACGATCCGCTTCTATTAAGTGAATCCTGAGAGAATAAGGGTTGAGCTTATTAGTGTCGTATCTTTTAAATAAGGCGAAAACATCTCCACTCATAAGCCAAGCCTTCAAAGCAAGTTGTTGCATCCCTTCAAAATTATTAACACCAAGGGCATCACAGTTTTGTTTTTTAGAAGCCCACATCTTAAATTCTGCTTCAGTCTTTTGCTGCCACTTCTTGGCCGCTTCAGGACTGAGTCCAAGAACTTCTCTTTCAATAGCGCTTTTTAAGGCAAGGCCAACGCCTACTACTTTTGTTCTATTCGTATTTATAGCAGAAGTAGCCACAGGTGATGCCATGTATAACATTCTGCCCCTTTGTCTTAAGGTGTAGTTATTCCAGTCAATATCTTCTTTAGGTGAGCTACTTTTAGGAATAAAACCTTTAAGAGCACGCCTTGTTACACTTGCACCGGCTTCGCTGTAACCTTTCACCTTGGGAGCTGGCCTGTGTTGACTTGTATGCTTGTTCAATTTATCGCCTCCTATCATTTAATAATAAACGGATCATCCGATAGCGAAAGGAGTAAACTCCATCGAATGATCCGTGGCATAGTCCTTGCGGACGAATACCCTTTACCAGTTGCGTGGCACTATAGAAAAAGCCTTTCTTGACTTCCTTCCTTTGCTTAGTGCCATCAGTTCATCGACCTTCCTTTCAGCATCCTCAATTTCATTAAGGAGGGCGGGAAGGTCAAAACGAGTTAATGTGCGGTCGTCAATTGAATAGCTCTGCACGCCACCATCAACCAGCGCCAGATATGCCGCTCTCATTTTCTGTAATGCTGTTTGCCAAAAATCTAACCTAATTTTTATTTCAGAAATATCAGCCATTGCTCTCACCATCCTTACCAATCATCATAGTATTTTTTCTGTGCACTTCCGCCTTTTTTCCTTTTCACCACTCTTTGAACTGGCTGTTGCTGAGGCTGGGAGGGCACAGACTTATTTTTTTGATTCTTTGCTATTTTCAACCTATCATCAATAGCATCTAAATCTATAGGCAATGCTTTGAAAGCTGCCAAAGCATAATTTCGGCAGTCCAGAGCTTCATTTCTTTCATGGCCAGGAATCTTCTCCCATTGCCATGGCTTTTTCTTTTCAGGCCTATAAACAAGGCGCTCTGATAGTAAACCCTTGAAATAAGCAGGACCATAATCATCACGCTTAGGGAAATGGCAGTATTTCGAGCCTGGTGTTTGAACTTTCAAGCTGTCCATTATGAGCTGCTTCCCTGCATCTACACCTAATTGATATTGCCAACAGGTGCCAAGGGCTTTCCCCTTAATGATTATCTTTTGCTTTTTCGGTGGGGAAGTGAAGGGGATGCCATCACCGCCACGCCCTTTAATGGCAAAGACCTTTTTAGAAATCCTTGCCCTACATTGCATTCTGACTTCCTGAGTAAAGTGTCCTCCTTCGTCAACGAAGGTCATGGAGACTTTAAGGCCGGCACCGCTCTTGAAATAATAAACTTTATCTATTACATCATCCAGCTGTGCCCATACTTCGGGATTATCAGGTCGTCCCATTATAATCCCTTTCTTTATGCCCCAACTCTCTCCAAAGTGGCCATGGCCAACAACCTCAAACTCTAATCTATCGTCCTGGGTATCAACGCCACATGTCAAAACTAAAACACCTTCAGGCAGTTCAGCTTCGTAAATTTCACGCCTGGCCATTACGCTTTCTTCATCTTCCAAGTCGCCACGGTCTTCCCATAGCTCCCCGAAACGGGTATTATAAACAACCTGCAATTTTCTTGTATTGCCTATAGCATAAAGATATTCAAGAATAGTAGATTGCCAAGTCGCCCATGGGCTGGCAAATGCATTCAGCCAAAAAGAACGACAGCCATTTTCATACGCTTCAGGATGTTCAGCTATCCATTTAGCAGGTTGTGATTTAACTTCATTTTCTGTGGATATAGCTCCACAGCCTTTGCAAATATACCTAATATCGCTCACCGTGTATGACTTCTTACCAGCTACAATGCTTTCAACATATTCATATCGAATATCAGCGAAAGTAATGTTATGGTATTCGCCACAATGAGGACAGGCAATACACCATCTTTCCATTGTTCCTGTAGCAAAAGAAGCTTCAATGGCACTTGCATTTTTAATGGTTGGGGTAGATACCTCAACCGCTTTTGAATTATAAAAGGTTATTTGTCTTGCCCTGGCCAATTCCCATGGGTCACCTTCATTACCTGCAGACATTGCCCATCGGTCACGCTCGTCTCCGAGTATGTATCGAATTGGTTTCGATGCCAAAGCATGAGCTTCCGTGGATCCGCATAATGTGAGAATCCCTCCAGGGTAAGTTTTCTGTAATATCGTATTGCCACTATCCCGGCTTTTCGGGTCGGCCACTCTTCGTTTAAGCGAAGGGGTATCTCTAATCATTGGCGCTATACGGAGCTTTGAATAATCTTTAGCATCAATGGTAGTTGGCATTATGAATAAAATAGAGCCTGGGTCTTCATCGATGATATAACCTATAATATTGTTAAGTAGTTCAGATTTACCTACTTGGGAAGCAGAGGCTAAAACAATACGCTTTACTTTTGGGTCTGTAAATGCATCCATAGGACCTTTGAGGTATGGAGTTCTATAAGTTCTCCATGGACCGGGTTCGGCACTACTTTCAGGAGATAGTCTTCTTTTCTTGTCCGCCCACTCTGTAACAGTTAAGTTTTCAGGTGGCTTAAATCCATTTTTAATTATCCGGGATATGGACGAGTTTAATCTTTTAACATCAGTATTCCTCATCGGCGTCACCGTCTTTTATGTCCCATCTCCTTCTTTCCCGAACACGCTCCTCATACTTTCTGGGGTCATAATTATAATTAGATAATTCCTCCATGATTGCATAGACTTCTTTTCTGATTATCTCTGCAGCTTCTGCAGAATCTTCAGCATGAACAACATCTACCGCCAATCTTCCAGGTAGTGCTAAGAGCATACCTCTTATCGCAAATACTAAGTCCTCAGTCATATCTGCAATATCATCTGAACGATGCATTTTGCCTTGCATCTCTTTTGCTTCCAAAACTTTTATAATAGCATTGGCTTTTTTAATACTTAAATCTGCCTCTGCTCTTTCCTTGTCAACTTCATTTTCATCTTTATTTTGAAGCTCTATATATCTTGAAACAGACTTGGCAAGATTAAATCTTCCACGCTTGACTGCTTCAAATTGCCCGTCCTGCACAAGCTGTTGAATTCTCCTTGTTGATAATCCGAGGACAATGGCAAGTTCTTTAGTGCTAACAATAGTGTCCAGTGTAATTTGTTCTTTTTCCGTGTCATTTGCCATGCCATAATCCTCCTTTCCGTAACGAAATGGGTCTTTTTTTTCTTTACTAACTGATTGAAATTCGGGGTCGGCGAGCCCGCATGGCTTTTCAGCCCCTTTCCCAGTACCTTTTCTTTTTCTGGGAACTTCCTAACCAATCCTTGGTCTGTGGGGCTGTGTTATGGCGCCTCTTCTACGTTCTACACGCCCGGTATAGCTACTTGGGCGCATCAGCTTGGTGTACTCTCGTTCTCTGGCTTCATCCTTCGCTATAGGGCTGTCATCGTCAATAACCATATCTTTGAAGTATAGCTTTGCCAGCCATTCAAGTTGATACATCACAATAAGATTGAATAATGTTTCAGGGTCACTCCTGTATAGTCTTTCAGCTACCGTCATTGCTACACCTCCAATAAAAATACCCGGAGCTTTAGAACGGCTGTTCATAATCACTCCGGGCTGTTGCTTGTTGTTACGCTATACTTTGGCAAGTGCTTCTGCCTTGCTATATCCTTTTACGCCTTTAGTCATTAAGGCAAGGAAATCTTCTTTTGAGAAATCAGAAAGCCTAAACACTTCTTCAGGCTTCATTCCCAATTGCTTTGAAATCTCATTCACAGTCTTACCCTCGTCAATGAGTTTCTTCACTATGGCCTTCATTGGTTCAAGCAAGTGCGTACCACGTGCACGGTTGTGTGTGATTGTTCCGTACATATCGCCTGCTTCATCTTGATGGTTCACTATTACAATCGGAACTTTGCCACCAAGTTTAGTATATAGTGGTTCTTCTCCTGCCACAGTCCAACGATGAAATCCATCAATGATAGTAAAGTCGGGTCGCACTACTATTGGTAATGTCCATCCATTAGTAAGGATTGATTGTACCAATAGCTTTAAGTTCTCCCGGCTCACCTTGTTAGGATTCCAGTTGTTGGCCTTTAGCTTTTCTCTCTCTATCCATTGAAAAGATGCCAAGGGTGCAAACAGATCCATATCAGACATTCTGCTCACCCCCTTTGCGAAACTTCTTTGCGTATTCCGCATAGGAAGAGAATATGTCAACGCTAATTGCACGCAGCGTTCTTAGTTTTGGATCACCGGCCACAAGCGCATCATGTATCTTACGATAGTCACGCTCCCTTGCCATGTTATCCATCTTGATAATAGACTTTCGGTATTGCCTGGCCACCTTCTTAGATAGCTCTGTTGTAAAATGCTTCTCAGGTTCTTCAAAGAGCATGCGCATTACAATAGCTTTATAGTCTTTGCCTTTTTCTGCTTCACGCCTTTTCCTTGAGGATCTCCTGTATAATTCGCTATCCCAATACAGAGCAGCCATGTATGCGTTCGGTTCTCTCCGCAATATCTTCTCCCACAGGTCAGGCTCATACTCTGCTATATGAATGAGTGAGCCCACGCAGTCGACAGAAAAGAATTGAGATATCCTCAGCTGGTTTTTACTTGTGCCTGTTTGGTATAGCCATAAATAAATGATTGGTATGTCCACATTGTTTTCTTTAAGGTAAAGCCAAACATCGTTTCTTTTCCAATCATATAAGGGGTAAATCATATTCTTGCCGGTTATGCTGCTTCCGGCTCCAAGGTTTAATGCTGCCATGTATTGTAATCGCTGAACGCTTTCCGATGCCATGACTCCGACAAGCATAATCCCATCGCCAGTTACTTTTGGAAGGAATGATTGATAGTTGTCTATGCCTGGCCTTAGCTGCGGGTGATTCCGTATAGCAAATGGGGAGGGCGTCT
>Ga0265293_10005562_pt1 | contig 20928 bp, 22 predicted proteins | sample Munlanlewell138R_FD_192505 | JGI IMG/M metagenome (GOLD analysis project Ga0265293, IMG submission 192505) | Leachate microbial communities from a municipal landfill in Southern Ontario, Canada - Leachate well 138R | ecosystem: Engineered > Solid waste > Landfill > Unclassified | place: Canada... | reverse complement strand
TTCGGGGATGTTACAAGAGCTCAAAGAAAATCAAATGGAAACCGATGCAGAAATGATCTATAACTATCTTCTTAAACATAGCGAAATGTCACTGACTGCTGATAGTACTCCTGAAGAGATTCACAATGTTTTTGGACTTAGTAAAAAAGCATTTAAACGCGCGATAGGAAATCTCTATCGCGAAAGAAAAATCAATTTTATTGATGGTAAAACCATCTTGGTGAAATCATGAAAAACGACGAAAAAGATCCATTTGCCAAATTTGATCACCTCTTCGAAGAAGACGATAACAAATCAGTGGTTCAACAAAAAAAGTTGGAAGAACCTGGTTTTGATGATCTTCAAACGGAAGATGAGCATTTAAGTGGTAAATATAACAAAAACCAAAAAACTAGCAAAGCAGCACGTATTATCATCACGGTTGCTTTTGTTGTACTGTTCTTTCAGTTCATACCATTAGCTTTTATCAATTCCAACTGGAATCTAGAGCGTATTACCCCGTTTATGATTGTCATCTTCATTATCGTTATCAATGTCATTATCAAACTATTTAAAAGGTGAATACAATGAGTCAAAACAAAAAATTAGTTGAATCGATTACATCACGGGATACCGATTTTGCCCAGTGGTATACTGATCTCTGCTTAAAAGCAGAACTCATGGATTACGGTGATGTCAAAGGGTTTATCATCTATCGACCCTACGGTTATGCCATCTGGGAAAATATCCAAAGATACCTTGATGATTCCTTCAAGGAAACAGGGCATCAAAATGTCTATATGCCACTGGTGATTCCTGAAACGTTATTTCAAAAAGAAAAAGACCATGTCGAAGGATTTGCTCCTGAAACTGCGATGGTCACAACCACCGGTGTTGAAGAACTCCAGGAACGTCTCATTATTAGACCGACTTCAGAGACGCTTTTTTGCACGCACTACCAAAAGATTGTCAATTCTTATCGTGATTTACCTAAGCTCTATAATCAGTGGTGCAGTGTCGTTCGTTGGGAAAAAACAACGCGTCCATTTTTAAGAGGAAAAGAGTTTTTATGGCAGGAAGGACATACCGTTCACGCGAGTGAAGTTGAAGCAAGAAAAGAGACGCTTGATATTCTAGAAATCTATCGAAAACTTGGCGAAGAACTATTAGCTATTCCCTTTGTTACAGGCAAAAAAACAGAAAAAGAAAAATTTGCTGGAGCCATTGAAACCTATAGCATCGAAGCATTGATGCACGATGGCCAAGCACTTCAATCAGGAACGACTCACTATTTTGGTCAAAATTTCTCTGAAGCTTTCGATATCAAATTCACCGATGAAAACAACCAATTACAATTTGCATATCAAACCTCATGGGGAGTTTCTACACGCCTTATTGGAGCTGTCATTATGGTTCATGGAGATGATGAAGGCCTCGTCATGCCTCCCTATGTTGCACCAACACAGATCGTGATCATTCCCATTCAAGGACAAAAAGTAGAAGTTCAAGAAGCTTCACAAAATCTTTTGAGGGATCTTAAAAAGTCAGGTTATCGAGTGATACTCGATGATTCATCAAAAACAGCAGGTTGGAAGTTTGCTGAATACGAGATGAAAGGTGTTCCTATCCGTATCGAAGTTGGTCCTAGAGACTTAGAGCGTGGTGAGGTAACCTTGGTGACCAGACACAACAGACACAAATTCCATATGGCTTTAGGTGATGTGGTTGAAAAGATGGATGGACTTCTCAAGACAATCCATGACACACTCTATCAAAACGCACTCAATCACGTACAAAAAAACACCTATGAAGCAAAAACCTATGATGAGTTTAAAAACTATATCAAGCGTGGTGGATATGTTGCATTAAGTATTGCTGATGAAGAAGCTGAAATGATCATTAAAAAGGATACAACAGCAACTGCGCGTGTCATACCTTTTGAACAAAAACTGATCACAGATACATGTCCAGTGACCGGTAGAAAAGCAACACAGACCGTCTGGTTTGCAAGAGCATACTAAACATTTAAAAAGATAGATATGATAACCATCAATCTGTCTTTTTTTTCTTTTGTTTTATTTGAGGAACAGGATCATATTTAGGTTTAAATAGTGGGTTACACGTAAGGATGCGTTTGGTCGTGAGAAAGGATGCTTTAAAAAAGTTAAAGCGTTGATAACATTCCTTGGCATATGCAGAACACGTTGGTGTATGTCTACATTTATGATTGCTGTTAGGAGATATTTCTTTTTGATACCATTCGATTAATCGAATCGCTAATTTTCTCATCATTTCACCACTCTTATTATAACATCAAACATCACTTGTGTTAAATTAACGAAATTGCCGTTCAAACAGTTTTACCTAGCCAAAATTATGATATAATTAAAGTACAAAACTAGAAAACGTTTACAGGAGGTCAAGGATGAAGGAGTACAACACCAAAGAAATTCGCAACGTTGCCATATTAGGACACCAAGGATCAGGCAAGACAAGCATGTCTGAATCACTCTTATTCGTAGGTAAAGCCATTGATAAAAAGGGAGAAGTTGAAAGAAAAAATACCGTTTCAGATTATTTAACTGAAGAACAATCAAAATTATCTAGCCTTTCACTCAGTGTACTACCCGTTGAATGGAAGGACTATAAGTTAAACTTTATAGATGTTCCAGGAAGCGATGAATTCGTCGGTGATTTAAATCAAGCCCTCGAAGTTGTTAAAGGTGCAGTCATCATGGTCGATTCGCTCAAAGGAGTCGAAGTAGGTACCGAACGCGTCTGGCTTGAAGTAAGAAAACGGCATATTCCAGCCATCATTTATGTCAATAAGATGGATAAAGAAAATGTCAAGTTTGAAAAAGTGTTAGAAGATATTAGAGAAAAATTAGGAAAGAAAGCAGTACCTTTCTGCTGGCCTATCGGCAAATCAGAAAACTTTGAAGGATTTGTCAACGTCATCGAAATGAAAGCGCGCATCTATGATGGCACAGAATCACATGACGCTCCTATTTGGGATGAAAAGAAATCAAAAGTTGATGAATTACACAATATGATTTTAGAGAGTGTTGCAGAAACATCCGAAGAGTTGCTTGATCTCTATCTATCCGGTGAAGAAATTCCAGAAGATAAAATCAAACAAGCACTTCGTCAAGGTATTATTGAAGGTGAATTGACACCGGTTATCGTGGGTAGTGCAACCAAAACAATTGGTGTACGAACACTGCTCAATATGCTCGTTGATTACCTTCCAGCACCTGATGAACTAAGACCACTTAAACTCAAGGATGCTAAAACAGGTGATGAGATCATTCGTCACACAAGCGACTCAGAACCCTTTAGTGCATATGTCTTCAAGACAACGGTTGACCCCTTCTTAGGTCAGGTCAATATCTTAAAGATTAACAGTGGAACTCTAAAGCTCGGTCAAGATGTATCGATTGCTAATAAGGGTGAAAATAAAAAGATTACGAATATCTTTATGCCAAGAGGTAAGACACAAGTTGAAGCCACTTCATTTCATGCTGGAGATATTTGTGCAATCGCTAAGATTGATGGTATTACCACAGGTGATACCTTATCCGATCCAAAAAACTTGGTCATCTATGAACCTGTCAAGTTACCAACACCTGTTATTTATATCGCAGTTCATCCTAAGAATAAAAATGATGAAGACAAGATATCGATGGCACTCAACCGTTTAAACATCGAAGATCCAACCTTTGAAATCAGACGTAATAAAGAAACTGCACAGCTATTGCTCGGTGGTATGGGGATGACCCATCTTGGATACATTCTTGAACGTATGAAGAGCATGTTCAAGGTGGATTGCGAAATCGATGATCAAAAGATTGTTTATCGTGAAACGATTAAAAAGCTTGTTCAAGCGGAAGGTAAACATAAGAAACAATCCGGTGGTGCTGGTCAATTCGGTCACGTATGGATTAAGTTTGAACCATCCGATAAGGAATTTGAATTTGCTGAAGATGTCTTCGGTGGTGCGGTTCCAAGAAATTACTTCCCTGCTGTAGAAAAAGGTTTAATTGAAACCTTAGAAAATGGACCTTTAGCAGGATTTCCAGTCATCAACGTTAAAGCAACCCTCTACGATGGTTCCTATCACCCTGTTGATTCCAATGAAATCTCATTTAAACTAGCAGCTGCTCTTGCCTTTAAGGAAGCATGTAAGACAGCGATGCCAACCATCTTAGAACCGATTGTTAAAGTTCAGGTCACCATTAAGGACCAATTCGTTGGTGATGTGATGGGCGACATGAACAAGCGCAGAGGACGTGTGCTCGGTATGGAACAATCCGAAGGATTCCAAGTCGTTATTGCAGAAGTTCCTGAAGCAGAAATCGTCAAGTACGCCATTGACCTCAAAGCAATGACGCAAGGTAGTGGTTCATTTACCCGTGAGTTTATCCGTTATGAAGAAGTCCCACATCACCTAATTGATAAAATCGTCGAAGCTTATAAAAAGTAATCAATAAACAAGCCCGCTAATATCAATTAGGAGGGCTTGTTATGCTATGTGGACACTGTCGTAAAAAGATTATCGTTCATAAAAATCTGTGGAATCTTTTTATCAAAGATGTTCACAATCTCTGTGAATCGTGTTATGCGAGATATCCTCTACTACCCACATATGAAACCATACCCATTGAAACAGGCATCATGGATCTCTACACGCTGATCATCAAGAAGTATCCCGTTGATCCCATCTGTTATCAATCCTTCTTAGTTACCTACTATGAAGTTTACTTAAAACTTAAGACAAGATCAACACTTCTCATCTTTGATACGATTCATCAAGATCTCTTTAACTTACTCGATCATTTATCGTTTGGCGATCTCATGGTCGTCAGAATCTACGAAAATATGCATGAAAAAGGAGAAAAACTATGAAATTCGAAGTTGTAGGAAAGAATGGTTTTACACCGACCGATGCCATTAAGGCATATGCAGAAAAGAGACTATATAAGGTTGTATCCTTCTTTGGTCCTGATGTTATCCTAGAGGTGAGAGTCGTCTGCAAAGTCTATAAAGATCACCACAAAGTTGAAGTGACCATTCCTGCTAAAGGTACTGTCCTTCGCGCTGAGGTTTCCGATTCAGACATGTATGCAGCCATCGATCGCGTCAGCGATAAACTGGTTGCACAGATTAGAAGACATAAGGATAAACTCAAGAACAATCTTGAAAAAGAAGGCGTTAAAGAAGCTTACAGCAGAGAGTTTGATGCAGAATCACTCGAAAAAGATATTTTAGCAAGTCAACTCGTTAAGAGTAAAAAGATTGAACTCAAACCGATGACACCTGAAGAAGCAATTGCTGCAATGGAGCTATCTGGTCACGATTTCTATGTTTACATGGATAAGGATTCATCACGAACCAACGTGGTGTATCGAAGAGATGATGGCGATTATGCCATTATTGAAACTCAACCTTTATAAGGAAGCAAATGCTTCCTTTTTTTATCAAGACATGTCTTCAAACAAAAAAATCGTTAACCATCCATACGAAATGGACTGAAGGCATAACGATTTTTTTAATTTTGATTATTTCTTTTGTGATGTAAAACGGTTGATTTTAGCTTTGATGATAAACTTATCAAAAATGAAAATGAGTTGAGGTAGAAGTACGAGAACCGATAGCAGACCAAAGAATGCTCCCAAAGCGATTTGTAATCCAATTTGCTGAATCGCTAAAACAGATGATATGAATCCGATGGATAATCCTGCTATACCCAAAATTAAAGCGGATGTTGTAATGGATGGAGCACATTCTTCAATCGCATATTCAATACTTTCATGAATGGAATGAATCTCTCGTAATTCGATATATCGCTTTGTAAATAGAATCGCATAATCGATGGTTGCTCCTAGTAAGATTGTTGATACAACAAGATAACCAAGGAAAGCGAGTGTATGTCCTAAAAAATAGGGAACACTCATTGCCATAAATACAGATGTCATGATGACCACTGTTAAAATAAATGGCAAAATCCAATTTTTAAAGGTAAAGAAGATGACAGCAAGAATCAAACATATTGCAATGATGGTTACATAGAAGTAATCAAACTCGATGACATCTTTAATCGACATAGCTGCTGGAGTTGTCCCAATAACAAATGCTTCTGTAAAGGCTATTTCATCAACGTGTTGATTGATGTATGCAATCATTTCAAATGAAGATTCACTTTCTTCTTCCATATTGAGTGAAACAATCGTTTGCTGGTAATCTCCGCTGTAAAACTGTTGTTCAATGGCTGAAAGAACTAAAGGATCAGTTATGATACTTTGATAATATACTGGACTTCTTACGTAGTTTATATCTAGCGAAGGATCCGTTGTTAAAAATTGGTATAACGCTTGTTCTTTTAGAGTATCCTTTGTTGTTAAGATAACAATTTGATTGTCGTATCCAAATGTTTGTACCATCTCTTCAAAGTCATCGTGATATGCTGTTCCTGAACTACCTACCAAGGCTGTTTCACCATAGACAAAGTCATTTTGAGATTGAAAATAGTAGCTTGGAACGATTAAAAGTATAAAGATAGCTAGAAAGATATAGCGTAGTTTATAAATTAATTTCGAGAACTTATTAAAGCGTGGTACAAAAACTGGATGTTTTGATTTCATCATCCATCGATCGAACCATTTGATTAATATAGGACCTAAAACAAGTGATGAGATGCAAGATAGTGTGATAGCTTTTAAGAACACTAAACCGACATCCATGCCAATTGAAAAACGCATAAATACGAGTGCAAGAAAACTTGCTCCAGTGGTTAAAGCCGATGCCATAACAGGAGCTTTTACATGTTTCATTGTTTCTTTCGTTGCAGCATCTTTGTCTAAATTCAAGCGATCCTTATGGTATCTATGGACAATAAAGATGATGTAATCGAGCGAGATCGCTAATTGAAGCGCAATGGCCATCGATTGCGTAATAAATGAAATATCTTCAAAGAATACATTGGTTCCCAAATTAATGATGATTGCAACACCACTAATCACAATAAATACGAAAAGATCTGCAAAAGAAGGCGTCATAAGAAGTAAAATAACAAGAACTAATGGGATGAGGATCAGTGTGATTCTTAGAACCTCCTGCTCGATGGCGTCCCTCACAAAGAGTTCAGACATCACACCACCGACGAGTGTATAGTCGATCTCTTTGACATCAAGCGTTACACGAATCTCATCCATGATTGTTTCACTTTCAAGTGTCTCTGTTGATATCTGAATCGTCATCTTGTACGTGTTATTGGATTCATATCTTGAAATTTCATGGGTTAAATTGAAGGCGGATGATTCAGGCATGTTGGATACAATCTGATAAAAACTTTCTGTAAATGATAGTCCTCCACCCATCAACATCGTCATCTGTCCTTCAAGTAAAATCTTTGTATCTAAATCGACTTGATTAAGCAGTAGACCCCAAGAAAGTTCATTGAGTACGTCATCCATAAAGTCGATTTGAAGAACACCATCAACGGTTAAGAGTTCACTTTTTAGCATCAACATGTTTGATAGTGTGTCATCTTTTACCAAAAGATGAGCAAAGGATGTACTACCATAAAGCTCATCATGTTTTTCAACACCGATGGTTTGTTCGTGATCATCTGGAAGATATTTTCGCATATCATAGTTAATGACGACCTTACTGATCAGCCAGCCACATACTACAACTAAAATAACCGTCAATGCGATCAGGATATATTTTTTCATTTGTATCACCTCTATACTTCAAGTATATCGACTAGATTCCAATCGAAAAAAGCCAAAATCAATCTTTTTATCTCATTTATCAACACCATTAAAAAGAATGTCTATTAACATTTAGTATGAAAGGTTTGTGATGGATAAAAATAGACGACAATGTGTTATAAACATCATGTTGTTGTTTATTTATGGGATATTGTGGTATGTTTAAGGTAAGGAGTGATAATTGATGAATCCAAAAAAAACAGATCACCGCATTCGAGTAACCCATACACTACTCAAAGAAGCGCTCTATAAACTTTGTGAGGTAAAGCCCGTACAAGACATCACCATCAAAGAGTTGTGTTTTGAAGCGAACATTAATCGAACAACCTTTTACACACATTTTCAAAATGTCAAAGACTTAATCGAAAATCTTGAGAGTGAAGTTTGGGTTGAACTGCTCATCTTGATCAAGCAAAGTGAAAAAGATATGGCTTACTTTTCAAACCAAATCTTTTATGATGTCTATGATTTAGCATCGAGATATCATCAATTATTCAAGTTGCTTATCATCAAAAATGCTGATCCACATTTTGTTGAAAAGGTTTATAGTTTGGGTCGTAGTGCGTTTAAATCAACTTACAAGAAGTCGAACAGCGTCAAAGATGAAACCCTTACGGAATATTATTATATTTCGGTGCTCAATGCATTTATTGGTATTTTAAGATTATGGTTAATCAATGATATGAGGGAATCATCAAAAGAAATGGCAGAAATCACAAAAAATATTATTACTAAAGGTGTCCACTTTATACTTGAGAAAAATAAATCAACATCATAAACTTGTGGACGTATTTTTGAATCTATATCATCTCATAAAAAAATACCGGAGTCCGGTATTCTTTTTATTTTGATGATTATTTTGCTGCTTGATAAAGCTTTTCAACAACATCCCAATTGATGACTTGAAAGAAAGCAGAAACATAATCAGGACGACGGTTTTGATAGTTGAGATAATAGGCATGTTCCCAAACATCAAGACCTAAAATAGGTGTACCCTCTGCAAGAGGTGTATCTTGGTTTGCAGTTGACAAAACCTTGAGTGATTTATCGTTTGCGACAATCAACCAAGCCCAACCGGAACCAAAGCGTGTTTTAGCTGCGGTACCAAAGGCATCCTTAAAGGCATCAAATGAACCAAATGCTTTTTCAATCGCCTTGAGCAAATCACCTTTAGGAGTTGCTCCACTGTTAATCTTGAGCAGTGGCCAGAAGAAGCTGTGGTTAAAGTGCCCACCACCGTTATTCTGCACGGCACCACGAATATCTTGAGGTACCTTCGTCAAATCTTTTAACATCGCTTCTAAACTCAAATTGAGTTCTGGATGTTTTTCAAGTGCAGCGTTTAGGTTGTTGATATAAGCTTGGTGATGCTTTGTGTAATGGATTTCCATTGTTTTCGCATCGATAAAAGGTTCTAATGCATCATATGCATAGTCGAGTTTTGGTAATGTGTAAGACATATTTAATCCTCCTTTTTTGATACTTCCATTATATCAATTTTAAGTAAGACCTTCAAATCATATGCCCTCTTAATATAAAAAAAGTCTAAATTAGTGGTTTAGACATTTTTTAAATAGTTCGCTATTTTTTGTTCATCAATATCGATATAAATCGTCTGTTGGTTTTTATAAACCACTTTATATCCTGGAACACCTGGAATCTTTTTTAAATGCTTGATCAGAGTATAATCCACAGGTATTGATGATGATTGACGCATGCTCGAAAAATAGGCAGCAAGCATCGCAGCTTTTCTAAGAATCGCTTCATTGAGTATAGAGGTATTGACAACAACGTGTGCACCAGGAGCATCCTTGACGTGAAACCACATATCATTTTTTTGAGCGAGTTGATGCGTAATATATTCATTTTGATAGTTGTTTCTACCTATCAGATAAGTGATGGCTCCATCATAAAGAGATAGAATCTGTGGTGATGCTTTCTTTTTCTTATGTACTTGAGGTTTGACTTTTTTATATCCATAGATATGAAGTTCTTGATCGATATCCTTAATCGATTCAGGTGTTGATATTGATATATAGGTATTTAAATCATTTAAGTGAACGATAGTCGCTTCATTTTGCTTGAGTTGTTCTTGAAGATGATGGATTGCACGCTTTGCCTTCTGATAGAGTTTATAGTAGTATTGAGCGTTTTCGTTGAGCGTTTTTGTAGGATCTAACATCAGAAGTTGATCTCCAACCTTTAGTTCGGATAAATAGATATCCATAGACAATCCACTGCTATAGATGAGATCACCTTGATCTTTTGTTTTTAGCTGTTCATAAGCATCCTCTAGGGACATAGATAACTGTTCTTTTTTGAGTTTGAGTTTCTTGAGTTGTTTTTCGATAAATTGACGTTCTGACACAAAAGGTTTTGCATGTTCTTTTCTAAAATGACAGAGCAGTTCAGAAAGACTTGGAAAATAGAGTTTTGCATCACCTTGATCAAAGAGGTCAGCTGCATAAAAGCGATGAGTTGTTACGTTTTGTGTAGGTTTGAAAGGGATGTCTTGCCACTGAAGTTGATGATCATATAAGTATTTTGCTAAAAAAGTAGAAATTCCTAAATAGCGATCAACCAAATCTTTAGGTGATGAAATACTTTCATAATTGATTGATAATGCTGATGTTTTCTCGCTTGGGAAAAACGAGAACTCTGCTTGAGGTAGTAGCTGTCTTCCCGTTTCAAAAAACATCTTTTTGAAGGTATCAACAATGATACCATCCTTTACCAACAAGAGATTAGAATGCTTGCCCATCGCTTCAAAAATAAGCATCTTAGGTATCGGTCCATCGATGAAATCATAAAATGTAAAGTGCATGATGATGACGCGATCGGTTTGATACTGTTCAATCGATTCTAAGATTGCACCTTCCAACTGCTTTTTAAGGGTTATCACAAATTGTGATGTAACGGTGTTTTCAATTTCTATTTTGGATAAATGCATACGAAAGTTTTCAGGCGATAAATCGATGATTAACTGTTTTTTCTTACCCTGATGATAAAAGGATAAGACAAAACTCGATGCATCTTGTTGCATCATTTTTTCAAGACGAGCATGCTTGAGTTCATGATTTAATTCGTTGACTAAATGATAGATAAAGAAACCATCAATCATGAAAATACACCTCAACTCTATTTTAGCATAAACGCCTTATAAACTTATTGTGATATGGCAATCGTTATGTAAATTGTTTCATTTCTATTTACAGTATCAATAAAATCATATATAATAGTTAATAAATGTCTACACAAGGAGGTGCCTCATGAAACTCAATGAACGCGGTTTGCTAGTTGTCTTATCAGGCCCTTCAGGCGTTGGCAAAGGCACCGTGAGAAGAGCACTCTTTCAGATGCCAAACCATGATTTGGTCTATTCGGTCTCTATGACAACCCGTCAACCCCGTCCTGGCGAAGTTGAAGGTGTCGATTATTACTTCGTTTCTAAAGATGAATTTTTAGAACGCATTAAAGAAGACAAGTTTTTGGAGTGGGCAGAATTTGTAGGCAATTACTATGGCACACCGCGCGATAAAGTAGATGAGCAACTTGATCAAGGAAAAGAAGTTGTCCTTGAAATCGAAGTAGAAGGTGCCCTTCAGGTTAGAAAACAAATGAAGGATGCTGTATTTATTTTCCTTGTTCCACCTGGAAAGAAAGCTCTTTATGAAAGACTTAAACAGCGTGGGACAGATACCTTACAGATGATTGATAAGCGCATGAAAAAAGCAGAATCAGAATTTTTACTTGCGCACAAATATGATTATATCGTCGTCAATGACGAAGTGAACAACGCAGCTGACCGTATTATGGCGATAATACGTGCAGAACATGCGAAAACCGAAAGAACCATACATAACTATATCAAGATGATTGGAGAAAAATAAAAATGATGAAGAATAAAGATGGGATGCGTTATCCATCCATTGACAAATTGTTGTCAAAAATTGATTCCAAATATAAACTTGTGTTTGCAGCAAGCAGAGTGGCTCACATCTTAGAATCAGAAAAACTAAAAGTAGATGGTGCACAATGTGTTAAAAGCATCGGTATCGCTTTGGAAGAAATTCTAAACGGTCGTGTCGAAATCGATTTTGAGTAAATGAAAGCATAAACTGCTTTCTTTTTTTATGTCATTATCTATGTTACAATATAAAGGGTGAATGCACTTGAATCTGAAACAAAAAATCGCTTTGTTACCGACAGAACCTGGTTGTTACTTGATGAAAAACAAAGATGATGAAATCATCTATGTCGGTAAAGCTAAAAACTTAAAAAATCGTGTTAAATCCTATTTTTCAGGATCACATAATGAAAAAACAACGCGTCTTGTACAAGAAATTCGCGATTTTAACTATGTTTTGACAAACAGCGAACGTGAATCACTCATCCTTGAAATCAACTTAATTAAACAGTATTTACCCAAATATAACATACGACTAGTAGATGATAAAACCTATCCCTATATCGCACTGACTGAAGAAAGACATCCCAAACTTGAAGTCGTCAGACAAAAAAATATTTCGGGTCGTGTTTTTGGTCCTTATCCCAATGTCTATGCAGCTAGGGAAACAGTGAGACTTCTTAATAGATTATATCCGTTTAGAAAGTGCGATGTCATGCCTAAAAAAGCATGTCTTTATTATCATATTGGACAATGCGCAGCTCCCTGTATCCATCCGGATATTACCTATGATGAAGAGATTAAAGATTTGACAAAATTTCTCAAAGGGGATACCAAAGATGTGCTCACAAGGCTCAACGATGAAATGATGAAAGCCAGTGAAGAGATGCTCTATGAAAAGGCAATTGAATATCGTGATATGATCACGCACATAGAAACGACCACCGAAAAACAGATTATTAATTTAAACGACTTTAAAGATCGCGATGCGATCAGCTATGCATACAATAAAGAAGATATTGCCCTATCCATCTTGATGATGCGTCAGGGAAAGATCATCGATCATCACCAGATGGTTTTTGCCTATGTCGGTGAGGTGATGGATGCAGTGATGTCATATTTACAGCAGTTTTATGAAGTTCAAGTTCCTGATGAATTACTCTTTAGTGATCGTTTTACTTTAGAAGATATCTCAGAATTCTTTGGTAAAAAAGCAATCATTCCTCAAAAGGGAGATAAGAAGAAACTTGCAGAACTAGCTTCAAAAAATGCTGATTATGATTTAGAACATCACTTCATGCTCTATCGCCACAAGGATGAAAAGAGACAACGAGCACTTGAGGATTTATCAGAACTCATCAAGCACGATGTCAAGCATATCGAAATCTTTGATAATGCACAGCTCTTTGGTACCGCTCCAATCTCTGCACTTGTTGTCTTCAAGGATGGTGGTTTTGATAAGAAGAGTTATCGAAAATACCATTTAAAAACAACGACAAATGATGACTATCAAGCGATGAAGGAAGTCACCTATCGCAGATACCAAAAACTCTTGGTTGAAAATGGTATCATGCCAGATCTCATTTTAGTTGATGGTGGTAAAGGACAACTTTCTGCGGCTAAAGAAGTATTAGATAGTCTAGGTTTAAAGATTAAAATGGCTGGATTAAAAAAGAATAATAAACATACACTGGATGCACTTGTCTATGAAAATGAAGTGATTCCTCTACTCAAACAAAGTGAGCTCTATAAACTGCTTCTAAAGATCTCTGAAGAGGTTCATAGATTTGCGATTACCTTCCATCGAGAGACGAGAAAGAAAAAGTCACAAAGCTCCATTTTAGATGATATTGCTGGACTTGGCGAAAAGAGAAAAAAACTTTTGTTAAGCCATTTCACAAGCATTGATGCCATTAAAAATGCAAGCGTTGAAGAACTCAAGAATTTGGGCATTCCAGTCAATGTTGTAAAAAAGATTAAAGAGGAACTGACATGAAAAAAATCATTCACAGCATCGATTACAAGCACGCGATTTTCTACCTCATCATTGAAGGACAAAAGGTAGGTTTTTATTTGTCCAATCGTTTATCTAAGATCTTTTTTCAATACCTTTCTCCAGGGGTTTTAGTTGATTTTGAAATACAGCCCAAGATGAAAAAAGTGATTAATCGTTTTATCTATCAGGTTGCTTATTTCAATCAAATCATTAGACTGAATCCCTATCAAGTTCATTATGATCTTTATCAGCTCAGACGCGAGATGAAAGATGTTCTTGTTCAAGATCGTTACTACTTGTTTATCGATTTTGAAATGACGATGCCTGGATATCGTCCTGAGGAGTTTAAACCTGAAATCATTCAAGTAGGTTACGTCTTGTCAAAGGTTAAAACAAATGCTATTCTGCAGGATGGTTACTATGTCTTACCCAAAGAAGCACGAACACTTTCCAAACGAACAAAGAAATTTTTACATCTGGATGAAGAAGCATTCTTTAACGATGCGAAACCTTATGATTTCTTTTATGAAAACCTGCGTCACATCATGGAAACCTATCAACCCAAGTTAGTTGTCTGGGGAAAAAATGATTTAGTTGCACTCAGTGATTCCTTCACGCTCCACGATAAAGAACGTATCATCGATAATCATGATTTTATCGATCTACTCAAACTTCACAAAGACTACTTTAATTTAAGAGATGATTTAGGATTGTTCAAAGCTTATCAGACCTATTACGATGTCACTTTTGATCAAGCACATGATGCCAAAGATGATGCATTTGTGACCAAACTTGTCTTTGATGCATTTTTATCCTACATGTAAAATAAAAAGGCTCTCGCCTTTTTTTATGCTTTTAGATCAACAATGACAGGTATCACAAGTGGTTTACGCTGTGTCAGTTCAAAGATTTTTTCATTTAAGTGATCAATGACAGCTGTCTTTAAATTCAATTCATTGAATAGTTTACGATTAAGCTCTTGTTGAGCTATTTTTTTAGCTTCGTTAGCAAGTGATGATGTAATCTCTTCATTACCTTTCATATAGATGAAACCACGTGAGATAATGGTAGGCTCATTGATCATTTTCTTGGAATCAGAATTAATCGATAGGATAACAGCAAACAATCCTTCTTCAGAGAGTAGTTTGCGTTCTTTAATGACCGTACTTCCGATATCTCCGATGCCTGTACCATCGATATAGACCTCGCCAGATGTTACTTTACCAGCAAAGCGGATGCTATCTTTAGTCAGAGCAGCAACTTCACCATTATCCATGATCATAATGTTTTCTGGCTTAACGCCACAATCAATAGCAAGTTCACGATGTGTCTTTAACATGCGGTGTTCACCGTGCATGGGTATAAACATCTTGGGCTTGACCAAACTTAAAACAAGTTTTAAATCTTGTTGAGCACCATGACCCGATGTATGTGTATCTGCGAGTGGACCATGTGTGATCACTTCGACATCAAGTCTAAAGAGTTTATTGATGGTTCGATTAACCCCTTCTTGATTACCTGGAATCGGTGAAGAGGAGAAGATAACCGTGTCACCAGACATCGCTTTAACCTGACGATGAGAACCGTTTGCGATGCGCGATAATGCAGCAAGTGGTTCACCCTGTGAACCAGTGACTAATATCGTCACTTCATCGGGCTTGAGGCGATTAAAATCATCTCCAGAGACAATGGTATCTTTAGGTGCTTTAATATAGCCCGTTTGCATACCTGCTTCAATCGCGCGTTCCATCGAGCGACCAAAGACAGCAACCTTACGTCCATTTAATACAGAAGCTTCAATGATCTGTTGAATACGATACATATTGGAAGCGAATGTCGCGATAATGATGCGTCCCTTGATGCGTGAGAAAAGTTCATTAATCGATTTACCAATCTTGGAATCGGATTGAATGAGTTCATCACGCTCTGCATTGGTTGAATCGGATAACATACAGAGAACACCTTCGCTACCAATCGCTGCTAATTTATCGTATTCAGCTGGAGGTCCCACAGGTGTAAAGTCGATTTTAAAGTCTCCTGTATGAAATAAGATACCCTGAGGTGTTCTAAAAACGATACCAAACATATCAGGAATTGAATGATTCATCCGGATGAATGAAATTTCAACATGTTTAAACTGATATTTGTAGTAACTCTTATATTCTTCAATTTTAGGAGCTTTGACATCCTGATGTTCGATCAGCTTGTATTCGATCAGATCAATAGCGATACCTGCAGCATAAATCTTTGGTATGTTGACCTTTTTGAGCAAATAAGGAATACCCCCGATATGGTCTTCATGAGCATGCGTAATGAAAAGACCAACGATGCGATCCTCATTTTCTTGCAAATAAGTATAGTCAGGTATGACATAGTCAATTCCTAGAAGATGTTCGTCAGGAAAAAGGATCCCTGCATCAACAACAAAGATCTGATCTTCGATTTCATAAACATACATATTTTTTCCAACCTCACCGAGACCACCTAAAGCAAAAATGCCGAGTTCACCGGTTTTGAGTAATGGATTTTTCATAAAAACCCTCCAGCAGCGAAATATTACAATACTATTGTATAATAAATCGTCTATGAATGATAGTAGAAAGCACATTATGATATAATTATTTTGAGGTGCTAGATGAAAACCATAATCTTTTTTGATGTCGACAACACCCTCTACAACAACACGACTGGAGCGATACCCGAGCAAACGAGAAAGCTCCTTTTTGAACTCCATGAGAAAAAAGATGTCATACTGGGTCTTGCTACGGGTAGAGGACTGAGTAAATTAAACATCATCGATGATGTGATTTCACTTTTTTCCTACAAGGTTTTAGTTAATGGAGCTTACGTCATCAAAGATCAAGAGGTCATCTATGATGAACCCATTAAAGTAAATGATGTTCAAGAGGTTTTGGATATCATCGACAAGACCGAGTTGAACATAGGTATGGTAGGTTTATATGATGAAGCAGTGAACCGTATGAATCTAAGCGTCCATGAAGGAATGAACATGTTAAGAGGTTTATCACCCAAAGTGGACCCATCCTTTCATTTAAATCATAAGATCTATCAGCTTTGGATGTTTGCAGAAAAAGAAGACGTGATGATTAAACACGCAAAATCGATGCCCAAGTTCAAAATCTATCCCTGGCATCAATGGGGAGCAGACTTTGTCTACCCCCATATCAATAAGGCTTTTGGTATTAAAAAAGCACTTGAACATGAAACGGATTACCGGTTAATCTGTTTAGGTGATGGAGCTAACGATATCCAAATGATTGAAATGGCAGATATTGGTATTGCCATGTGTAACACAAGGTTTACTGAATTAAAAGAAAAAGCCGATCATATCGCTCCACATATCATGGATGATCAGCTCTATCAATTCTTTCAATCACTCAATCTATTTTAGGACGCAGACGTTCTTGTACATCTTTGATAATCTCTTTTGGAACGTAAGGAGAGATATCTGCATGATGAACAATCAGTTCCTTAATGGCGGATGAAGAGACAAAATGATTTCTGGATGATGGAAATAAAATAATGGTTTCAACATTTTTGTTGATATTACGATTAAACTGGTACAACATGTATTCATTTTCGTAGTCTTGAATGTTTCTCAATCCTCGAATCATCAGATCAATATTATTCTTCTGAGCATATCTCACGACGAGATCAGAAGTTGACGTGATAATTAGATTAGGGATATCTTGAGTGACACGTTTGATCATATCGATACGTTCATCTGTTGAAAAAGTTGGTGTTTTCTTGTAGTTATCAGCAACAACAACATGGAGTTCATCGACCAGACGAACTGCACGTTTAATGACATCGAGATGTCCGATTGTTAAGGGATCGAAAGTTCCAGGATAAACAGCTTTTTTCATAGCATTACCTCGCTTTATCTTTAGTATAACACGACTTCATGAAACCATAAACAAAGGAGAAATTAAAAATGAATGTTTATCGCAAAAGTTTACTCGTTCAACTCATGCTATTTATTGTCTTTATCATCATGGGTGGGTACACGATTTTAGAATTTTATTATCGACAGGACTATCACTGGATGGGATATGTTTTACTCGGGTTATTCGTCTTAGTTGCCGCACTGAGTTTTTATCTCTTCAAAAGAGATGATAAGACGATCTGCGTTATCACACAGCGTGAAATGCTGACGATGCGTTACCTCCTATATGCTTATTTTCTTGTCTATGTTCTAGAAATGATTCTACCCTCAATTATTAAGACAATCAATACCGAAATGTTAACGTTAGTAGCAGGTATATTGCTCATACTCATTGCTTTAGCAGGAACAATCATACAGTTCTTAATCTTAAAAGCAACTAAAACAAAAGAAGGGAGAACACTATGAAAACCATTCACGAAACCTATGTCCTAAAGAACGGTGTCAAAATCCCCAAAGTAGGATTTGGCACATGGCAAGTACCCAGTGGAGATATCGCTTATAACTCGGTGATGCTCGCTCTTAAAAATGGCTATCGACATATCGATACCGCAGCAGCTTACCAAAACGAAGCTTCGGTTGGCAAAGCGATAAAAGACTCAGGGATACCTCGAGATCAGATCTTTGTCACATCAAAACTTCAATCTCACATCAAAACCTATCAAGGAGCACTAGATGCTTTTGCAAAGACGTTGAAAGAACTTGATATGGACTATCTTGATCTCTATTTGATCCACGCACCATGGCCATGGAATGAAATGGGTAAAGATTGTAGTGCGGGTAATGTTGAAGCCTTCAAGGCGATGGAAAAACTCTACAAAGAAGGCAAGATCAAAGCGATTGGTGTCTCCAATTTTTCACCTAAAGATATGGACAATATCTTAAAACATTGTGAAATCATACCACACGTCAATCAGATTGCTTTCTTCATTGGAAACAACCAAGAAGAAACCCATAACTACTGTAACGATAAGGGTATTTTGGTAGAAGCCTATTCACCGCTTGCTATCGGATATGCACTCTCCAATGAAACGATTCAAAAGATGGCAAAGAAATACAATGTCACAGCAGCACAACTCTGTATTAGATATTGTATTGATAAGGGAACCGTACCACTTCCAAAATCAACCCATGAATCACGCATCATAGAAAATACAGGTTTAGAGTTTAAGATCAGTGATGAAGATATCAAATTCCTTGATACCATCAAAGATGATCCAAGACGTTGGAATTAATAATAAAAAGCGCATTGTCCGATGACAAGCGCTTTTTAATTATTCCTGCATCTTTTGTTGACATACTTCACAGTAACCATAAACGGTCATATCATGATGCGTAATTTTAAAGTGATGGTCGCTAGCTACTTGGGATGCAATGTGATCGAGATGGCAGTCAATTTCATACATTTTTTGACAACCTAAACAGATCATGTAGTGATGATGGTCTTGAGAACTCAAATAGTAGTACGAAGTATTTTTCATCGTACTTTTTGATAGAATGCCTTCTTGATAAAATGCATCAAGCGTTCTATAGATCGTTGATAGATTCATCGCGTGATCAGGCATTTCAGCATCAATCATCTCTGCACTCTTCGGTGCATGGGATTTTTTAAACTGCGATAAAATGAGTTTTCTTTGTTTTGTCATTTTCATGCAGACATCCTCCTTATTGATTTCACGATTAATAGAATAATCAAAATAACCGCATAGAGCGAAACAATGCTTGAACTCACAGGTAATTCAAGTGGATGTGCAATGAAGATACCAGCAATCACGATGACCAAAGATGAAATCATGCCGATGATTAAGGTGTTCTTAAATGATTTGGATAACTGACTCGCAATAATTGAAGGAAAGACGACGAGCGCTGATATCAGCAATGTACCAATGGTTCTAACACCGATGACAATAAAGAATGCGGTGAGTCCAGAGAGCATATAACCTAAAAGTTGGACTTTAATTTTTGAAAAACGTGCATAGTTTAAATCATAGGTCATCATGAGCAGTTTTCGATAAAAGACTAAAATAAATATGGCGATCAATAAGGTGATGAAAAGCGATAGAATCATTTCTATAGTTGTTGCTGTAAAGATGTTACCGACGAGCATACTTTCAATCGAGATATTGAATCCGGATCCCTTTTTAATCATAATGAGACCTATAGCAAAAGCAACCGATGACACCAATCCAATGGCTGCATCACCATTCATTGTTTTGGTTGTTGATAAGTATTTTATCAAAACAGATGCAAGCATAACAAACGGGATAGCTATCCAAAGGGGTTCACCAGACAGTAGGATCCCTAAGATAATACCAGCAAAACTTACATGTGCCAAGCCATCAGCAATCATCGCTTGTTCATTTAATACTAAGAACGGGGAAAGAAGTGCTGCTGATAGTGCTAGAGCAACGCCAATGATGAGTGCGTTTTGAATAAATGAATAACTTAAAAATTCAATCATGATGATGCCCCCTATGCTCAAAATGCTGAAAGTCTTTGTATGGACCAAAAAACTTGACGTGTTGATCCACATACATAACCTGACTTTTTTCGGTCACCGCATCGGTTAGATCATGGGTCACATGTATGAGAGTCATGTTGGTCTCATGCTGAATCTCATCTAGGAGCAGATAAAACTTTTCACGAAATGATGGATCAAGTGCTGATGTCGGTTCATCTAAAATGAGTAAATCAGGATTTGAGATAAGTGCTCGAATAATAAAGACTCGTTGCTGTTGGCCTCCAGATAGATGTATCATAGAAGCGTTATAAAGATGAGAAATTTCCATGCGTTCAAGCCACGATTTAATGAGTTCACAATCGCTTTTTGTGGGTTTGAGTCGTTGTTTTTTCAATCCACTGTAGATTACTTCACGAACGAGAAGTGGAAGATTGGTTTTTGTGTTTAATTTTTGTGGAAGGTAACCCATGCGTGTCGCTTGGATATCGATAGTACCCATCGTTGGTTTTAACAAACCAACCAATGTCTTGACGAGGGTAGTCTTTCCGCTACCATTGGGTCCAACAATATGCAATATGGATCCTTTTTCTAAGTGGAAAGAAACATTAGATAGTACTTGAAATTTACCAAAGGACACGCTGACATCACGATAAGTAATCATTGATTATTGAGTGCAAGTTTGATGTGATTAATGTTGCTTGAAAACAAATCAATATAACGAGCACCTTCCTCCTTTTCTTTAGAGGTTATATTGTGATAGCCATGTAATACCAATAGATTGAGCTCATAATCTTTTGAAGCCAACTCATTCACAATTTGAAGGGCAGCCTTTGGTTCTACCAATTCTTC
>Ga0265293_10005561_pt1 | contig 20932 bp, 11 predicted proteins | sample Munlanlewell138R_FD_192505 | JGI IMG/M metagenome (GOLD analysis project Ga0265293, IMG submission 192505) | Leachate microbial communities from a municipal landfill in Southern Ontario, Canada - Leachate well 138R | ecosystem: Engineered > Solid waste > Landfill > Unclassified | place: Canada... | reverse complement strand
CCGACTTTGCAGCCAGTCAGCCTGATAACCTACTCCCGCAATGGTTCGGTTATAGCGCACCCGATTAGTTTCTGTGGGTTTATACTCATCATCCCGCACATTGAGGGTGTAATTGTTCACAACATTCACTGTAAGCACGTGCTGTTTGTTGAATGCATAAGTTCCCAAGCCCCGGTAAGTGATATGATGAAAGTCGGAAGCTACCCCCAATTCGCTCGGTGCGGATAAATAGACATTGCCGATTTCGGAAGCTGCAACTGCCGAATGTTTCACTCCTTTCCAGTCGTAATAGGCATTTTTAAGCGTGTCTACAAAAAGATTGTCGATGCGGCTGTACACCACAAACTGGGTGGTATTCAACTTGCCATCCGCCAGGGTCTTGCGGTAGGTCAGTGCCGGCACAAATCGCGCGCTTTCCGTTCTATACACAGCTCCGAATGCCCTATCACGATTAGTGAAATCATGCTGAATGTCTTGTTTTAAGCCGAAGGTGGTTATGCGCAGCTGCAATAAATCAGCCCAAGAGAGATGCTCTAAATTGACATGTGCTTCGGCATAATATTGTCTGAAACGATTGTGGAACATGCGGGCTTCTATATAAGAATTTCTGCCTGTAACATCATCATAATAGGGCAAATTCCCTACTTTATAATCATTGCGAGCATCATTACCAAAGGCAAAAACGCCAAGCGACCAATGATCATTGAATCGTTTAAATCCGCTGAGGGTAGCAATATGGGTGTTGAAAGAACCTTCTTCGAGAGAAAGTTGCCATTCGCTTGTGCGCATATTTTTGCTGACTAAATTGATGGCTCCTCCCAAAGCATCGACGCCAATTTCTGTGGGTAGGTTTCCTTTATAAATTTCAATGCGCTCTATGGCATTAACAGGAATCGCTGTCAAGCCGAAACCTGACCCTAAGTAATCCAAGGGAATTCCGTCACGCATCAACTTGATCGATCTTCCACTAAATCCGTTTAAGATGATTTCATTGCTTGCTCCCACAGCTCCGGTATTGCGCATACGTATCCCTAAACCTGCATTCAGCAAGCTTTGGATATCCGTTGCTTTTGTTTGAGCTTGCGTGAGATCCAATACATCAGCTTTCAAGGGACTCAGTCGCACCTGATCTATTTTTCGATAGGCACGTACACTCAATTCATCCAATTCTACTTCATCAGAATTAATATAAAATTGGATGGTATCTGCATATACGACTTCCTTAGCGGGACTCGCGATAAGTGCGACTGACAGAAAGCTAAATACCGGAATTAAACAAGCGAGAAATCGCTTCATTGCCTTTTGACTTATTCATTGCCGGCAGCTTCTGCCGTAGCTATTACAGGTAAATTAAATGCTTCGCCATTCAGTTTCAATACGGGCTTCAAATCTCGTTCAACAGCATCGGCTTGAACTAAACTAAGGGTAGCATCTACTTTAATGAGCGGACCAGCCATCGGACGGGTACCTTCACCCAAACGATCTTGGTCGATGCTATTCAAGGTGGTTTGAATGGTCAACATGTTTTTACCATCAAGTTTGGAGATTTTTAAAGATTTAGATGATGTCCAGGAAAAATTATAGGGAGGCATGTGGTTATTCAACTGGGTTAACTCAACAGAAGAATAATCTTCCGGAGCATTCCATATCCAAAATATTCCCGCAAATTCGGGCTTTGAACTGTGGGTAACTACTGTACAGATTTTACCGGATTTTCCGGATGTTTCATCGGTATAATCTTCGTCAGAAAAAACAACTCCTGAAACATAGCCCTGCATAAAAGGAGCCCATCCAAAGAGTTCTGCGTCACTTTTATAGGTGTCACTATGCCATGCAGTTACATGATCGGAAGTGAAATTAATTTCGGAAAGTACCCAGTTGCCGACTAAGGTCATCGGTTCATTCGTCGTTGATTCCGGCTCACAAGAAGTGAATGATATGCCTATCATTGCTAATACAATAAAAAGAAAATGTTTCATATATGTAAATTAAAAAATGAATCACTATAATATCTATAGAAAAATCGTTGCGAAATTATTCAAAAAAATCGGATTTGCGAATCAATTTAAATAATTACTTCTTTCATTAATAACAGTGCATGCAAGAATATGTTCGGCTTCAAGCATTTATTTTTCAATTTGTCGTATCCTACCAGCTATCTAACTAAAGCACAAAGATTAAAGATTATTATTGTAACTATGTTGTAATGTGTTTATAATCATCACACAATAAATCCTGCTATGAATTAAATAGTAAATTTTGATTGTTTTTCACAAGATTATATATATATTTGTCGGTGTACAAATTGATTGTTGATATAAAATAAAACTATCAGTTCTAATAATCAGTGTTTATATTTTATGAAAATTTGTATTTTGATTAGCATGTTGAAGAACAAAAAACTCAATGCATAAAAAAGATTGGCATATAAGAATGATTGCGTGGCGCGAGGAACATGTTCCACAACGTCATTTCATTTTGATATTGAGCTTTGTGGTGGGTATCTTGGCTTCTGTAGCTGCCAATCTACTGAAGTCTCTCATACATGCTATCCACATCTTGCTGACTGAAAGTTTCAGTCGCGATCATGTTAACTACTGGTATTTGGTGTTTCCGGCGATTGGTATTTTGATAACTTCCTTGTTTGTACGATACGTCATCAAGGATGACATCAGTCACGGTATTACCAAAATACTACATGCAATGGCACAACGTAAAAGCATCATCAAATTACACAATGTATGGTCGTCTTTGGTCAGCAGCTCAATTACCATCGGTTTTGGTGGATCAGTCGGCGCTGAAGCTCCCATTGTGCTGACCGGATCTGCTATCGGCTCCAACTTGGGCAGGTTCTTTAAGATGGATCAAAAAACACTGATGTTGTTAGTCGGCTGCGGTGCTGCCGGTGCTGTCAGTGGTATATTCAAAGCACCTATCGCCGGATTGATGTTTACCTTAGAGGTGTTGATGTTCGATATGACCTTGGGTGCGGTTGTGCCCATCATCATATCTTCCGTAACTGCCACCACGCTTTCATACGTTTTATCCGGACATGCTTTTATGTTTAATTTTGTTGCTATCCAAGCCTTTGATGTGGAGCGAATCCCATTTTATATTTTATTGGGGGTGGTTTGTGGTTTAGTGTCTTTGTATTTCACCCGCGGCATGAATAAGATTGAAGGTGTTTTCCGGAAAATTCAAAGTCCGTGGAAGAAGTTATTGCTTGGCGGTGTTGTGTTGAGTGTACTCATTTTTTTCTTTCCGCCCTTATACGGAGAAGGATACGATACCATAGAAGCATTGATTAACGGCGAAACAGCAACGGTATTGGACAGGACTTTCTTTCAGACATTGGGCGATCAGGCTTGGGTGTTGATACTCTATTTGTCATTGATTGTTGTGTTTAAAATATTTGCCACCGCCTCTACGAACGGAGCAGGCGGAGTCGGTGGTATTTTTGCGCCATCCTTGTTCTTAGGCAGTCTGACCGGTTTTGTTGTTGCCTCTACCGTCAATTTATTAGGCTTTCAATTATCCTTAGAAAACTTCTCATTAGCAGGCATGTCAGGCATGATGTCGGGTGTGATGCATGCACCTCTGACCGGTATCTTCCTGATTGCTGAACTGACAGGCAGTTACAGCTTGTTTATGATGCTGATGATAGTTTCTACTATTTCCTATATGACCATTAAGATATTTGAAAAGCATAGTTTGTATGCCATGCGACTTGCCCAAAAAGGTGAGCTGATAACGCACGACAAAGACAAGGCGGTGCTGACGCTGATGAAGATGGACAGCGTGATAGAGACAGACTTCCAGGTTTTATATCCGGATATGACTTTGGGCGAATTGGTGAAAATTATTGCCACATCCAACAGAAATCTTTTTCCTGTCATACAGCAAGAAACGCAAACATTAACAGGAGTTTTGTTGTTGGATGAAGTGAGGAATATTATGTTTCGTCCGGAATTATACAACAGATTTACGGTCAAACAGCTGATGATATCGCCACCGGCAATACTGCATCAAGAATTGCCGATGGAACAAGTAATGCGAATTTTTGAAGATACAGGAGCTTGGAACTTACCGGTTGTTGATGAAAAGAAACGCTATGTAGGCTTCGTCTCCAAATCGAAGATATTTAATTCATATAGGGAAGTGTTGCAGGATTTTTCGGGGGAGTAAAACAGCCCCCTAAAGCCCCCTAAATCCCCCGAAGGGGGACTGTGGGGTTGTGCAATTGTAAAGTCATTTGCACGCTCCAAGCTCTCCTCACGAGATACAGCGTGCAATTATTTATCCCTTGCACGCTCCAATCTCCCCTCCTTTGGAGGGGTAGGGGAGGCTCCCAATCACCATTCACCAATCACTAAATAAAAATGTCCACAAAACAAACTTACACCACCGCTCTTGCAGAATTGGAAAACATCCTGAAGCAATTAGAAAATACGGAGGAAATTGATATGGATGCGATTGCATCCAAGTTAAAAAGAGCCTCTGAGTTGATGGAGTTTTGCAAAAAGCAGCTTCATTTGATCGATCAGGACTTAGAAAAAATGATAGCAGACTTAGAAAAATAGCATTATTTTGCAGGCTGCAACAGCTTTAGCCTGGAAAAATCGATGTAAATTGAAAAAATATTCATGTTTTTTTATTTTTTTATCGGTCAATGGATAAATATGCATCTAACACAATGATATTGAGTCGTTTTCTTTATAATAAAAAGATAATCAATCTGTTATCTCGTTGATTCCGGTCTGTGAATCATCTTCTGATAAATCACAAATTCACTAAAAAAGCTTTCCATACAAACAATTTGACTGAATATCAAAAATAATTTTACTATTTGTAAGTACAAGCTCTTGTTTTTTAATTAATAATCTTTTATATTTGCCAGTTCGGAAACAAATGAATAATCAATAAACTTGAAGTTAAATAAAAAAGGGTAAATTTATGAGAAAGTTAATTTTCTTATTTGCCTGCTTGTTTATAGCAGGCGTAAGTTTGGTTCTTGCTCAAACATCCATCTCGGGGAAGGTGATTTCCGGTGATGATGGAGAACCGATTATTGGAGCGACTGTGATGGTAAAGGGTACTACAACCGGTACAATAACCGGAGCTAATGGTGAATTTTCCATTGTAGTAACTCCTCAAAACAGAACGTTGGTGGTTTCATTCATTGGAATGGTAACAGAGGAAGTAGAGGCTACAAACAACATGACAGTAACCCTTCGTTCTTCTGTATCTGAATTAGATGAAGTGATCATTACTGCTTTTGGCTCATCCACCAAAAAATCGTTTACAGGAGCTGCGGCTGTTATTAAGTCGGAAGAATTGTCGAAAAATCAATCTTCTAACATCACCAACAACTTAGCCGGTAAAGTTGCAGGCGTTCAGGGCTTGGCTTCTAACGGTCAGCCTGGATCCGGTGCAAGTATCCGCATTCGTGGTATTGGCTCCATGAGTTCCAGTAATGCGCCTTTGTATGTAGTGGACGGTGTTCCTTATGACACCGACATTTCTGCTGTAAACAATGCTGATATTGAGTCGGTAACCGTTTTGAAAGATGCTGCATCAGCAGCTCTGTATGGTGCACGAGGTGCCAATGGGGTGATCATCATTACTACCAAACGCGGTAAGGGAAAAGATGCCCAGGTAAAAGTTGACACCAAATGGGGAAATAACTCACGCGCTATTCCTGCCTACAATGTAATGACAGATGCAGGTATGTATTATGAAAATTTTTATCGTGCTATGTACAATAGTCGTGTCAACAAAGACGGTATAGATGCTGCCCATGAATATGCAAACAACTATTTGTTAGATGCAGCTGAAGGCGGTCTCGGCTATCAGGTATATACAGTTCCCAATGGCGAACGCCTTATCGGTACAAATTTCAAATTGAATCCACGTGCCACATTGGGATATTCTGATGGCGATTTTACTTATATGCCCGACAAATGGTTTGATGAGGTGTTTAATCCCAATAACTTACGCCAGGAGTATAACGTAAGCGTAAGTGGATCGGCAGACAAGCTAACCTATTTCTTCTCAGCAAATTATCTACACGACACAGGGATTGTGAGTAATTCCGACTTCCAACGTTTTTCGTCTCGTTTGAATACAGACTATCAGGTGAAGAAATGGCTGAAATTAGTTACTAATATGAGCTACATCAGAAATGATTCACGCTACCCGGATGAGCAGATAAGCGATCGTTCTTCCGGTAACTTATTCTTCCTGAGTAATATGCTGGCTCCCGTTTATCCTTTATATGTAAGAGATGCAGATGGGAACATCATGACTGATGATCGGGGTTATACTTTGTATGACTATGGAGAAGGAAAAATCGTGAATGCCAAACGTCCGTTTATGAGTCAATCCAATCCGGCTTCAGCTTTGATGCTGAACACTGAAAAGTTCTCCAATGACTTCTTTATTGGAAAATGGTCGGCTGTTGTTGATTTGTACGATGGTTTGAAAGCAACTGCCACTTTAGGTACAGCTACAGCCAATACGCATTATAACATGTTGCAAAACCCGTATTATGGTCAGTTTGCAGATGGTGGAGGTTATGTATCTGTTGAATATGGTAGATTTTATAGTATCAACCAGCAATACTTATTGACTTACGAAAAAAGATTTGGTGAGCATAATATAGACGTATTAGCAGGGATGGAATCTTATAAATTCAAAAACTCTGCTGTTTCAGGATTTAAAACCAAGGTTTACCAAGACAGGGTTCCTGAGTTGAATAATGCTATTTTAGATCCTTCAACAAGCTCATCATCCTACACGTATGCTACTTTGGGATATCTGGGACAAGTGAAGTATGATTATGCATCCAAATACTTTGGATCTGTATCGTATCGTCGTGACGGATCTTCAAGCTTTGCTCCTGAAAATCGCTGGGGTAACTTCTGGTCTGTAGGTGCTGCTTGGGATTTAAGTTCTGAAAGCTTCATGGATGATTTGGAAGAAATCAATATGTTGAAGCTGAAAGCAAGTTATGGTGCACAAGGTAATGACAAATTGTTGTATGCCGGTTCAAGTTCCATCAACTTCTATCCTTATCAAGATCAATATACTATTTCTGAAAACAATGGCGAATTTGCCACAGAACGTTCTTACAAAGGAAATAGAGATATTACTTGGGAAACCTCTTATAACTTCAATACAGGGATAGAATTTTCTGTATTCAATGAAAGATTGAACGGAGGAGTGGAAGTGTTCTCACGCAAAACGGTTGACATGTTGTATTACAAACCCGTTGCCCCAAGTATGGGTTATACGGAATTGCCTGTTAATATCGGGTCTGTACGCAACTCAGGTGTCGAAATTGAATTGGATGCAGACATCATCAAAACAAGATCAATCACCTGGAATGTGTATGCAAACGCTACTTTCCTGAAAAACAAAATCATACAATTATCGCCCGAATTAGAGGGACAGTGGATTAGTGGAAGCTATATTTATAAAGAAGGGGAATCGATGTATAATTTCTACCTGCGGGAAACCGCCGGTGTAGATGAATTAACGGGTGACCCTTTGTGGTACATGGATATAGTAGATGGAGATGGCAATGTAACCGGTCGCGAAACGACTAACAACTGGTCTAAAGGTACGCGCTACGAACAGGGAGATATCCTACCTAAAGTTTATGGAGGTTTTGGTACTTCTTTAGAAGCTTATGGTTTTGACTTCTCTTTAGAATTTGCCTACCAAATGGGCGGCAGGGTGTTGGATAACTCCTACTTGACGCTGATGCACTCGGGATATGGAAGTGATGCAGGAAGAAACTGGCACGCCGATATCTTGAATGCCTGGACACCGGAAAATACCAAAACTGATGTTCCGCGTTTGAATGCAGCTAATCAGTATTCAAATGCTACATCCGATCGTTTCTTGATAAGCTCAGATTATTTAAGCTTGCAGAACATCACCTTGGGTTATACTTTGCCCAAGAGGTTTTTGGAAAAATACAAAATTGAAAAATTGCGTATTTTTGGTGTAGCTGATAATGTAGCTTTACTGACAGCCCGCCAAGGTTTAGACCCACGCCAAAGTTATACTATTGCATATAGTGGTTCATTGTATGCGCCAATTCGTTCGGTATCCGGCGGTTTAAACATTACATTTTAAGGATTCAAGTAGCATGAACTAAATAATTTATAGATTATGAAACGAACAAAAATATATATCATAACCCTGTTGAGCGCATTTGCGTTGATAGGATGTGCCGACTTCCTTGACACCTATCCGGAAGGTGGTACGGTTACAGAGGAACAAAAAATAGCGGCATCGGAAGCTAATCCGGCTTTACTTTCTGCAGACGTAGCAGCCATGTATGCCAACATGATTGCTTACACGGGAGTTTTAGGTGATGGTTACCACAATGATTTTGGGTATGCAGCTGCTTGTCTGTATATGGACTGTAACAGTGCAGACATGACCAGTGCCAATATCGGATACAACTGGTTTGGACCCAATGGAGATTATTCTGACAGAGAGTATTCTTCAACCCGTACATTCTTTATGTGGAGCTTGTTCTACAAACAAATAGCTTCCGCCAATATCGTGTTGGGATCTGTAGATCAAGATGCTGACAGTCCGGAGTTGCGTGCATTTATTGGTCAAGCTTTGGCAGTGCGTGCATTTGATTACATGAGTTTGGCTCAATTGCATCAGTTTACTTATAAAGGAAATGAGACAAAAGCTTGTGTGCCCATCGTAACGGAAGAAACTACTCCGGAAGAAGCTGCGAATAATCCACGTGCTTCTGTTAAAGAAGTTTATGAGCTTATCATGAGTGATTTGGATAAAGCTGTTGCTTATCTGAAAGGCTACAAACGTCCTGATAAAGGTTATATCGACCAGGGAGTTGCTTATGGTTTGAGAGCAAGGGCTAACTTGATTATGAACAATTGGGCGGCTGCTGCGGCTGATGCCGATAGTGCATTGTCCGTGTCGGGTGCAAAACCTTATACTTTAGAGGAAATCTCAAAACCTGCTTTTGCTGATGCAGCTGATAAAACGGTGATGTGGGCAAATATGATTACCGAGAATAACGACATCGTTACGTCCGGCATTGTCAATATGCCTTCACATCTTTGTTCTTTCTATACTGATGGTTATGTAGGTGTTGGTGCATGGAGAAAAATCAACAAACCTTTGTACGACAAAATATCCGGTGCGGATATTAGAAAACAATGGTGGTTGGATGAGGATGAGGCATCTGTTTTGGTTGACAAGCCCGTCTATGATGAGTGGCGCGAAGTGGCATCTTCTGATGCTGATTTCGGCACTTACACCAATGTTAAATTCGGTCCTTATAAAGGAGAAGCCGGTTTGTATAATCAAACAGCCGCGCAAGACTGGTTCTTGATGCGTGCGGAAGAAATGATTCTTATCAAAGCTGAAGGCTTGGCTATGTCAGGCAATGCCGGAGAAGCCAAGTCTGTTTTGGAAGAATTTGTAAATGGCAATCGTATGGTGAGAGGTAGTGGTTATACGGCACCTGCCGGTGCTTCTGCCCTTGTAGATGAAATTTGGTTCCAACGTCGCATCGAGTTATGGGGCGAAGGATTTTCATTCTATGATGTGATGCGCCTGAAAAAACCTGTTACACGTGTTGAAGACGGCGTTACCTCATTCCCTGCTGCCTGGCAGTTTAACATAGAGGCTGAAGCCCCTATCCTATTGTGGTTAGTACCAAAAACTGAGATTGAAGCTAATAAGGGAATCAAGGAAGAAGACAATAACGAAAAAGTAGCTCCTCCTAAAGCATAACAAGTTTGTAATTAATCAGTAAATAAAAAATATATGAAAGCAATATATAAAATATATCTATTAGGCATTGCCCTCATGTTGATGGGCGTCTCCTTCACAGCTTGTGTGGACGAGCTTGTCAGAGATGCTTCTCCTGAAGATACAGCTACAGGAACACAAGCTTATTTTTCAGAGAATAACGAGAAATCCATGGCTTTTTTGCCGGACGATGACACTGTCTTCTCCATCGAAATAGGTAGAAGAAATGCAACAGGAGCTTTTGATCTCCCCTTGCAAATAATTGATGAAAAAGGTGTTTTCCTGTTGGAAGATACCGTTAAGTTTGCAGCTGGAGAAAGCCTTAAAGAAGTTGAGGTGGATTTTTCTGCTATGGATTTAGGGATGGAAGCAGATCTAATTATATCCTTAGATCCTGAAGATGCAACAATTTATGGTAACTCCACTTTAACAATTTCTGTGTTGAGAGATTATAAATGGATAGATAGAGGTTCAGTGACATTCACTGATAATGCTTTTGGCTTTGGAGACGGACCGGTTCAGATTCAGCAAGCTGAAAAATTAGAAATTTTCAGACTGTTAGATCCCTACAATACTTTTGAGGAGGAACTTTTAGATGATGGGGATGACCCATTGGAAACCGGATATTCTTTTGTTTTCTCTTTAGACACAACTAAAGTGGGAAATTACAAATTGAAGAGTATAGCTAAGGGTACGCAAGATATTGGTATGACACAATGGTCTGTGTATGGGATATACTATGATCCTGAGAATTATCCCGATTATTGCTACCTCAAAACCAACGGTAACTCTTATACTGCTGGAATATTATTCTATGATGTCACAACAGGTGGATTGGTAGCCGGTATTCCTCTTGAATTTACTTGGGATGTTGATTTTCCTGGTGAACTGCCGGATCCTTACGAAGGAGATGCAACTGTCAATCTTGATTGGACCATGTCATCAGCTGAAGTTTCTTATTGGGGGTATGAGGGGTATTCCTATGAAATTGAAGACCAATATGGAAGTGCTGATTATGCTATCGTAGATGAGTTTGAGATTGCTTTATCCGGTAGCAATGGTGATATAGTATTAAGCCTGTTGACAGATTATGTCGGCGGTGAATTATTGCCGACCGGTGAGTATCCCATCAATGCTTCTGACAAAGAAAATACAATGCGGGCAGGATTCAAGGCAGGCGAGCCTGATGGCAGCTATGTTGAAGTTCCATCAATTGGTGCCACCTTGTATTTAACAGAAGGAAAGGTTGAGATTGCTGAGGCAGACGATGTTTATACCATTCAAGTTGAAGGTAAATCAGCTTTGGGATCTGAGATTAAAGCAAGTTGGACAGGTTCAGTCAGTATTATTGATCAAACAGCTGAAGAAGATGAGGATGAACCTGCCGGAGTGAAAGCACAAGCGAAGATTAAAAGATTGCAACCGGGCAAAAAGCTGCCTATTATTCGTAAGTAAAACAGAAACAATAAAGTATAAAATTATATGAAAACATTAATTAATAAGATTACGCTGCTTGCTTTGGCTGTAGTACTTACTTTATGTACGCCCATCGATCATGATACGGAAGTGTTGGATGGACTTCAGCAAGCCAGGAAAAATTTAACACAATCAGAAGCTTACTTTTTGGGTGACGCCAATGAGGTAGGTACTGAAGTGTATAGTTTGCGTCTGATGAGTAAAGATGTATCGGTAAACTATAAAATTGCCAGTCAAGCCATCACAGAAAATGCTTATGCAGGCAATGGTTATGTGGTTTATTTTGAACTGAGCGATAGTATTGTGTCCGATTTTCCAGAGGGTGAATTTACTTTTGATAAGAGTGAAGAACCCGAAGCCGGCACATTCTCAAATGCTTACTTGATTGTGTTGCATGATGGTGCTATCGCAGCGGATGCAGAAAAAGTCGGTATGAGCAACGGCACTGTTAAAGTCTCTAAAACAGGTGAGAACTACAAAGTAGAAATGGATTTGATATTGAATAATGGTTCTAAATTGGAACTGACCTATACAGGAGCTATTGAAGCTGCCGATCCGGCTTTTTTACGTGAACCTTTGAAAGAAGAGACTATTGACTGGGAAATGACTGATTTCAGTTTTGAGTCTGAGAATATAGATGAGGATTATGATGGGGGTATGGATTTTTCTTTTGGAACACTCACCTTATCCGGTAAAAACGGAACCATCGTGATAGATGAAATTATTGATGTTCTTTATCCTATCGGAGATGAACCCGAACGTCTTGCTGCCGGTACTTATACCATCGTTGATGAAGATTTTTCACCGGGAGAAATATACAAAGATAAGTTGTATGGCAGTTATGCCATTAATGGAGCAGCTGCCGCATTCGGTAAAATCTGGTATTTCGATGATGGTGAAGTAGTCGTTACGGAAACTGCAAGCGAATACAAGATTGTTGTTACAGCTACCTCTGTGAATGGTACAACTATCTCAGCCACTTATGTTGAAGCAATTGAAGACTAAATGCTGATTGGGTTGTAACAGTCTGATTGAATAAAAAGGCAGGATGTTCTTGTGAAAAGAGCATCCTGCTGTTTTTATGTTCCTGTCTATCCACTCAAGTCTCGCAGCCCGCAACCCGCACTTCACAACAATAGCGAATTGAATTTCATTAACATATGGAATAACTAAAACATAGAAGTGATTTTCGTGTTTCCTGAATAAGCTAAAGTAGTTTGAAGTTTTGTTTGGAAAATCCATCTTGCCCAAATCCAAAAAACATTTTACCTTTGCCGGTAAATTATATTACACACACAAATGAAAAAATACCTTGTTTCCCTTTTATTATCCATATCTATATGGATTTCGGCACAAAATGATGTTGGATTTACAAGCTACCAATTAAATAATGGTCTGACCGTTTATTTGTGGCCCGATACAAACCAGGCTGATGTGTCGGGAGTAATCACAGTGCGTGCCGGCGCTATTGACGAACCCGCTGAATATACGGGATTAGCTCACTATTTAGAGCACGTACTTTTTAAAGGTACTGAGAAAATTGGTGCACTCGATTGGGATAAGGAAAAGCTGCATTACGAGAAAATCATTCAATTATATGATGCATATGCTGACACGGAGGATGCCGTCAAGCGTGCTGATTTAGAGAAACAAATCAATGAGGAGTCGCTATTGGCAGCCCAATATGCCTTCACCAATGAGTTCTCTAATTTAGTGGAAGGTATGGGGGGAGAAGGTCTGAATGCAGGTACCTCTTATGATATGACTTTGTACTACAATGACTTCCCAAGTTTTCAATTGGAGAAATGGTTGGATTTATATTCTGAAAGGTTGATTAATCCTGTATTCCGTTCTTTCCAAGCTGAATTGGAAAACGTGTTCGAAGAATACAATATGTACCAGGATAATAACTTCACGCATATCAGGGAGTTTATGATGGCACATCTTTATAAAGGTCATCCTTATGAAAGAGATGTGATAGGTTCTCCGGAACACCTGAAAAATCCACGTTTGAGCAAGTTGATAGAATTTTATAACACTTGGTATGTACCTTCCAATATGGCGCTGATACTCACCGGTAACTTCAATATTGAAGATGCCAAACCTTTGATAGCAGCAAAATTCGGTCGCTTGGTCGATCAACAAATACCCGAACGCCCGTCTTATCCTTCAGCTGATTTTACGGGTAATCCAACATACTCAGCGAAATTAGGCTATTCACCATTTGTCATCTGGGGATATAAAGCTGTTCCGGTCGGTCATCCCGATGAAATCGCGTTGAATTTCTGTGCCAGCCTACTCTCCAACTCCATGAGAACGGGCTTGTTGGATAAAATCACCATGGATGGCGATGTGCAACAAGCTGCAGCCTCACTTGACGCCAGAAGGGATGAAGGACGTTTTTTGATACAGGCAATTCCATACTATGATGCTAATCAGCGCCGTTATGAATCTGATAGAGCTACAGAAAGGACTGTGATGCAAGAGGTCAATAAATTGAAAAAAGGAGCCATTGAAGACTGGTTGATAGAATCAGTGAAAAATAATGAATTGCGCTCCTATGAACTGATGTTGGAAAATCCAAGTAGTAAAATCGGACTCCTGAATCAAATTTTTGTATATCAACTTCCGTTGGATTATTATGCATCCATGCCGGAGAAAATCAAACAATTATCTAAAGAGGATATTCAGGAGGTGGCTAAGAAGTATTTAGATGAAAACCACTTAACTATTTCCATCGACATAGGCACACCGAAAAAGAATAAACTGAAAAAGCCGGATATCAAACCCATCGAGCAGCCTAAAGGGCAAACTTCTGCCTACGCTGAATATTTGAAAGCCATTCCTGTCAAGGAGCTGCCTGAGGTGTATAATAATTTGGATGATGTAAGCTCTGTGGAAATGTATGATAAAGTGAGATTGCATCATACAGTCAATCCCCTGAATGATTATTTTTCCCTCACCCTGAAATATGGAGTTGGAACGCATCAAATGCCTAAGTTGGAGTTTGCAACCGAATTGATGAATTCCGCAGGCATCATGCCTTTCGATGATCCGCAGGATGTGCGCAGGCAATTCAGCGAACTGAATGCCAGTTGTACGTATCGGGTGACGGATGATTATTTCTACATCACTTTGGTGGGCTTGGAGTCTAACTTAGAGGATATTTGTCGGCTGATGACCCGGCAAACCTTGATGCCTAAATTGGATGAAAAACAGCTGAATCGTGTGGTGGGCATGGAAATCTCCAATCGTTTTATGTCTGAAAAGAAAAGTACAGATGTTTTGAGTAATGCACTCTTAGATTATGTGTTGTATAAAAACAAATCGGACTATGTAGACCGACTTTCTTTGAAAGATGTATATTTTCTGACCATTGGCGAACTGACCGGTGAAATTGTAAGAGCTACAGACTATGAGTTGGATATCCACTATGTGGGAAAACGTTCGGTAGAAGAAGTCGCGGAAGTGTTGAAATCCAAGTTGCCACTGAAGGAAGGAGTGAAAAAAGGAGAGTCGCCGTTTGTGGTGGACAAAGTAACTTATGACAAACAGACGATTTACTTCCTTCCCAACAAGGATGCCCAGCAGGCAAAAATCTATTTTTACATAGATGGTTTCGATTATACGATTACCGATGATGTGACCATCGATGCCTTCAATCAATACTTCAGCGGTGGATTCAATGGTTTGGTGATGCAGGAAATCCGCGAAAATAACTCAATGGCATATACAGCTGTTGGACGTGTTGCCACACCTCCCATCCAACAAAAACAAACACATTTTATCGGCTATGTGGGAACGCAACCCGACAAAGTGAATGGAGCGATTGACTTGTATATGTCCTTGCTGAAGGATATGCCCGAGCATCCCGAAAGGATGGACAATATAAAAACCTATCTGAAACAAAGTGCTTTGAGTATGAAGCCAACATTCAGGGCTAAGAGCACGTTGTATGGCAATTGGAATTTGTTAGGATATCAGGATGATCCGGCTAAAATCAATATGCAAAAGATAGAAAACTTAAGCTTCGAGCAAATAACGAACTTCTATCAAACTCAAATCAAAAACAAACCCATTACCATCATCATTTTTGGTGATCCGAAATTGATAGATTTGAAAGCGATACAATCCAAACACGGCAAAGTAACCAAACTCAGTAATAATACTTTGTTTAGTAAGTTGAGTATGTAGAATATTCTATTCTTGAAATAGTAAGATTATTCTTGATTGTTTTGTAATTGCTTGGCAAGTACCTTCTTCTTCATCGGCAAACGCCCTGCTTGCTTCATAAAATTCAAGTTATGAGTTCTGATTTGTCGCTGCTCGACAGGAAGTAATTTTTGCTGTTGAGATTGCTGAACGGGTAGCTGGAAATCATTGATGGAATGCATTTTTTTGACTTTAGCAGGACCTGATGCTGAGATATTTGTCGCTTTTGTGGCGTCAATATACTCCAACACGCCCTCATATACTCCTGTCACCTTTGAACCAAAACGATTTTTAAAGTCATAAGCTATGGTGTAAATACTATCTGCTTTAGAAACTTCCATGGTGCCGGATTTGATTTTTAAGGCACCTCCTCCTCCAACATAAGGCTCATAGGAATAAATAGAGTTACTCAGATACCAACTGCCCCATATATCTTCTTCGTCAATTTGTCCGGGAATAATGGTGAAAGCTTGTAACTCCTTGTAAGTCAATGTTTTCATCATTTTGTAGGTGCCGGATGGAATTGAATCTGTTACAGCCAGATCTGTATTAAACTCTACCAATAATAAGTCTTCAATTTCTGTACTGTCGTTTCCTAAATCTGTTTCAGTGTACAAAATTAATTCGAAGTTATTCGCGTTCTTTGAATCATAAGAATCCCCTTTATATATATACACCCCGTCAGTAAAATCCATTTTTAAATCCTCTTCTTTTGGCTTGTTGTCTTCAATTGTCACGCTTCCATCGTATGTAAAACGTATGATTTCATCGGTGTGTAGCACTAAAGTACCTTCTATGATATAAGTATTTCCCTGTTTTGCAACTTCATAATAACCACCTGTAACTAAAAAAATCCATTCTTCGTTGTCAACCAATTGAGATAGATAGCTGCCAAAAACACTGATTTTATCCTCTCCTAAATCAATCACTCCACCAGGCTCAAAACTTTGTGGCTGTGATTCTTCAGAAAAAAAATACTCTCCCGTATTTATTTTATTAGTAATGCTTAAGGGTAAGTTGAAGTCGAGGTATAAAGAATAGCCCACTCCACGCAGGTCGTAATTTTCATCAAGACTAACCGTATTTTCCATCAAATACATGTCGAATGCATTGAGATCTATATCATACCAATCTCCCCAGTAGCCCGTGAGATTCTTTGTAAAGGTGAAGGTTTGTTGGCTTACTGTTACCGTACAGCTGTGTGTTTTTCCGCCTGTGCTGATGGTGATGCTTGAGCTGCCTGCTTTTAAGGCTGTGACGATGATTTTTTTTGTGAGCGTGTGTTTAGATGAAGAGGATTCTCCCTGGGTATCTTCTATTTCTGTGAATTTTAACACGCCATTTTTGTCTGTCAACCACTCTACCGGAAATTCGGCTATGTCGCCCGTAAACTGAATGGTACTCGTCAGCGTATCCGACATGCCTACTTTGATATCCAAGGATGCCTTATCGAAAGCAATGCTCGTGATTTCATCCTTTTCGCAAGAGGAGAAAATAAATACGACGGTCAAAATCAACAACGCTATTTTGTAAATTGGAGTTTGTTTCATGATGATGAATAAATTAAGAGGACAAAGGTAGTGTTATTTTTGATAACAACTACATGCACTAATGACTTCACATCCCCGATTTCCGGAGAATCTTTATTCAATAAAAGGTATTCTACAAAAAAGTATTATATTTGCATATTCCAACTCATTTTTTTAACAATGTAATTGTTTTACATGCTATTTTCCGGAAAAATCTCATATCGGATTACACTCTGCAGTATATTTGTTTTGTGCTTGCTGACAAATCATGCATGGGCAAAAAAAGTGATGAACGTAATGCAGCAATCGACAGTTTATTAGAAGTTGGTTATCAACACGTTTTAAACATCCAAATCGACTCTGCTGTTTACTATGCAACTGACGCATTGAGGCTAAGTGAAGCTGCTCGGTATTCTGCCGGCATTACCCGCTCTTGCTATCAATTGGGTGAAATGCTGATGGCAAGTGCCAATTACTCGAAAGCATTAACCTATTTTGCTCGTGCTTCCAAAGAGAAGTATGGAATTCAATCAGCTTTGTATCAAGCTCAAATTCAAAAACAAATCGGACAGATTTACACGTATTTAAAGTTGCACGAATTAGCAATCAAAGAATTTCACAAGAGTCTGAAATCTTCTCAGAAGATAGAACGACCCGATTACAAGGACTACATCTCCTCGCAAGTGTACGAGTCTTTGGCGCATTTGTTTACTGTAACGGAAAATCGCGATTCAACACTCTTTTATCTGAAGAAAAATAAAATACTCATCGATACGATGGATGAATCATTTGCGTATCCGAATTTGATCAATGTTTATACCTCGTTGGGATATTTCTATTTGGGTGAAGAACAAGTTGAAAAAGCGGCGACCTATCTGCAACTTGCTTTACAGGTAGCCGAAAAATATGACTTCCCTTATGTAAGTCGCACCTATATGTATTGGAGTGATATCGAATCACTGAAAGGAAACTTTGACAGAAGCATTGATTATTTGCAAAAAGCTGTTATTAATCTCCAACAGACCAATTTAAAGGGCGAATTGCCGGATGTATATGAGCGCCTTTCTGATAAATATGCGCGAGCGGGACAGGCAGATTTAGCCCAAATGTATAAAAATAAGGCATTACAGACAGATAATGAAATCACCAAAGAAAAGTTAGATTTATCCAATCAAACATTAACGCTGATAAAAGAAGAAGAAAAAGATGCACTGAAAAGAAAATTAGCTCTTTATACCAGTTTTCTTGTTATACTTAGTGCGGTCATTGTCGGCTTGTATATTTACTTCTTATACAGAAAAAGATGCAAAGAGCGTGTAGCATATAAAGAACTACTCTTGCAAGATCAAGAAAAGGAAAACTTAAAAATTAAATTACAAGTTAATGAAGCTTTTAAAGACGTTTTACATGCTGCCAGAACCAACGATCCGACTTGTGTGGTTCGTTTCAAAGCAGCTTACCCCGACTTTTCCAAAAAGCTGTATGAATTACATCCTGACCTTACTACTTCTGAGTTCCAGCTCTGCGCCATGATGTATTTAAATATCTCAACCAAACAGATTGCCGACTACACCTTCGTTACCGAACGAACAGTCCAAACCAAAAGATACAGACTTCGAAAAAAGATGAACCTGCCAACTGAGGTGGATTTGTATAAATACCTGATCTCCATCGTTTAAAACACCCGTTACTTGTATTTTTCCTGCATAAATTTGCTATATCTGCCCGGTTGTCCAAGACGCAAAATCAGCTCGCATGTAGTAGGCAAGTAGTAGGCGCAAACATGGCAAAACAATGTAAATGGCAGAAAATGTAGTATCTATGATGTAGAGCCTTTTTGCAATAGGCAGTGACGAATGTGTTAGTTTTGCAGATTAAGTTAGAAAAATCATTTTTATTTCGATTAATAGACTAAATCGGCAACATAAATGTTTCAAAAAAAATTAGGAGACTTTTCGATATTCATATGTGTAGTTGCGAGCTTGTTTTTGACTTCTCAGGTTTCTCATGCACAAAAATTAGCTGTTAAAACCAACCTGTTGTACGCAGCAACCACTACGCCCAATTTAGCATTAGAGTATGGCTTGAATGATAAAAGCACATTCAATTTAGCTTATGGACTGAATTTGTTTAAGTACCCCGACAACGCAAAATTCAGGCATTGGGCTTTACAGCCCGAATATCGCTACTGGTTTTGCGAAAGATTTAACGGGCATTTTGTTGGTGCTCACCTACATGGCGGACAATTTAATGTGTGCAATGATGGCTTTATCAATACAGGCATGCTGCCCGGAAGATTCTCAAGATTGGATCAGGAAAGAAGACAGGGTTACCTGTATGGCGGGGGATTAAGTTATGGCTACCACTGGTTGCTAAGTTCGCGCTGGAGCTTAGAAGGCACTGTAGGCGCAGGTTATGCACGCATTCATTATGAAAAATTCGATTGCCCAACTTGTTCTCCTATTACAGGAACCGGTGTTTACAACTACTGGGGAATCACCAAACTTGGCTTATCATTGATTTATTTTATAAAGTAAGAAAGATGCGCAAGAAATATTTCATATCCACATTATCAGTTTTGCTGATGGCAGCCGCATCCTTGGTGCAGTCTGCCAACAAACCCACCATTCTCGACGAATATTTCGGGGATGAAAATCAACAGCTCAATCTTTCTTTCGATTTGATATTGGACAGCTTTCAAATCAAGAAGAACAGCTATCTATTGCTGACGCCTGTCGTAAAATCAAATACTTCCAATGACAGTGTCGCTTTGGAGCAGGTGATCGTCATGGGAAAAAGAAAAGCGAAGGTTTTGAAACGCGCTGCGAAATTATCAGGTCAATCACCAGTTGATTTTGAAGAGACAATATCCATCATCAGAAAAAATAAAACCAAACAATCCTATGCCTATCAGGTAACTCAGCCTTTGGAAAGATGGATGTATAACGCATCTATGGAAATTCAAACAGAAATGAAAGGCTGCGCCAATTGTGATGAACCTTTCCCAGCAGGGGATGGTGTTAGTGAAGGTGATGATGCTTTGGCAAACAACCCACCCATCTTAGTTTCAGAAAGGATACTTACCCCGCCGGTTTATCATCCCAATTACACGCTGAGTTATATAGAGCCGGACCCGGAGCCTGTGAAAACGCGCAGTGACAGGCATACTGCTTCTTTCAATTATGTAGTCAATCGTTTTGAACTCTTGCGCGACTTTGGCAGTAATGCCGAAGAATTTGACAAGGTAGATGATGTGATTGAAGAGATCGTCACCAATCCGGATTATGAAATCACAGAATTTTGGATTTCAGGTTATGCTTCTCCGGAAGGGAATTATAACGCCAATAAGACTTTAGCACAGAATCGTGCCAACTCATTTGCCAACTACATCATGGATAAATATGAGGTAGAACGTCGCTTATTTGTGGTTGAAGGCTATGGTGAAGATTGGGAGGGTTTGCAAAAGGCTGTTGAGGCTTCCGATTTAGAATACAGAGATGCCATCTTGGGCATTATAGCTTCTGTGCCCAATCATGATGCCCGCGACCAGCGCATTGTAAGCTTGGATAATGGTGCAACTTATAGAAAAATTTTGGCAGAACTATATCCGCCCTTGCGCCGCACCGAATATGCCATTGCTTATAATGTGCGCGGTTTCAATGTGAAAGAAGCCAAAGAAGTCATCAAAAGAGACCCTGAGCTACTCAGTCTGAATGAGATGTATTTGGTAGCCCATGCTTATGAATATAAAAGTGAAGAATTTAATGAAGTGATGGCTGTTTCAGCGAAGATATATCCGGAGAGTGAAGTGGCAATCCTGAACGTAGCTGCCTCCAAGATAGAAGCCGGAGCATACGATGAAGCCATTGAGCTGATGGAAGCCATCACCAAAAAAGATAATATGTGGA
>Ga0265293_10005560_pt1 | contig 20935 bp, 23 predicted proteins | sample Munlanlewell138R_FD_192505 | JGI IMG/M metagenome (GOLD analysis project Ga0265293, IMG submission 192505) | Leachate microbial communities from a municipal landfill in Southern Ontario, Canada - Leachate well 138R | ecosystem: Engineered > Solid waste > Landfill > Unclassified | place: Canada... | reverse complement strand
CGATTAGTAGAGCATAAGAAAGATGTTATTATTTTATTAGATAGTATTACTCGTCTAGCTCGAGCTTATAACTTGGTAATTCCTAGTAGCGGCAGAACATTATCAGGTGGTATTGATCCGATGGCATTTCACCGTCCGAAGCGATTCTTCGGTTCAGCTCGTAATATTGAAGAAGGCGGTAGTCTAACCATTCTTGCGACGGCACTGGTGGAAACAGGTTCGCGGATGGATGATGTAATTTTTGAGGAATTTAAAGGTACAGGCAATATGGAACTTCAACTTGATCGTAAATTATCAGAGAAGCGGATTTTCCCAGCGATTGATATACGTAAATCAGGTACACGTCGAGAAGAGTTACTCCTAGATAAAGAGTCATTAGATGTCCTCTGGAAGCTGCGTAAGACCCTCACAGATACTCCTGATTTCACTGAGGTCTTCCTGAAGAAATTAAAACAGACTAAGAATAATCAAGAATTTATTGACACTATTTTCAAAAAATAATTATTGTATAATTGCATAAAAACTGGGAAAGACTGAATAGTGCACGTTTTCGTACTGGAAAGCATACTATAATACATCCAACATTTGTGAGGTGTAAGCGGTGAAAAAAGTACAGGCACTACCGGTCTTTTTGTCGTTGATGCTGATGAGTAGTGTATCCCTAACACCAGCAAAAGCTTCGGCAATGATTACCAAGGATTATTTTAATCCGTTTAATAAAATTAATGAATATGTAAGTAAACGAGACTACACGACCAATCGTATAGGTAATACAAACAGTGGAAGCATTACGATAGCTTCGAATGAAGCGAACTGGAATAGGCTACCGCTACATACGGAATATGTAGTGAAAGCTAAGGATACTTTTTTGTCGATAGCGCAATTGTATCGTATATCTAAAGAAGATATACAGAAATCTAACACATGGTTAAGTGAACCCTTAGAAGCTGGTCAAGTAATTTATATACCTCTATCTGCGGAGCGAGTGCACTATGTATCATGGGGTGATACGGTACACAATATTGCAAACAGATATGGTGTTGATCTAGCTGAACTATTAAATTATAATCCTGATATTAATATTCAAGCGTTGAAGCTTAATCAAGAAATTCGCGTCCCTAATACCAAAAAAAATGTAGTGCAAGTAGCAAGTGTTAATTCAAAAGAGTTTAATACTGCCATTGCATGGCCGGTAATTGGTGTGTTAACAAGTAAGTTTGGGCCAAGATGGGGTGGATTTCACCAGGGAATTGATATATGGAATGAAAAAGAATTACAAACTTCAATTACTGCCGCATTGCCGGGCACTGTATTATTTGCAGATTGGAGTAATAGTGGATATGGGCAATTAGTTATTATAGACCATGGGAACGATATTCAGACCTATTATGCGCATATGAGCAAAATTCAGGTAGTAAAAGGGCAAAAGATACGGCAAGGCGATGTTATTGGTCGTATGGGCGAAACTGGTGATTCAATTGGTATTCATCTGCACTTTGAATTAAGGGTTAAAGAGATCCCAGTAAACCCGATGAAATATCTTTCTAATTAGTATAGAGATGTAATTATTTATCAAACAGGTTTCAACATAAAGTTATTGCAATGATTTCTTTCACCTGATATAATATAACCACTGTGTCATAGAAGATAAAGAAACTAGTTCAGTAATATTAAATATAAGCTTAACTTGTAGCTTTTTTGGTTAATGAAAGAGGTGAAAGCAATGAAAGCAGCAATCCATCCTGATTATAAGCAATCTAAAGTAGTATGTGCTTGTGGTGAAACATTTGAAACGGGTTCAGTAAAGCAAGAGCTTCGTGTTGAAGTTTGTTCTAAATGTCACCCATTCTTTACTGGTGGACAAAGAATTCTTGATGCCGGTGGTCGTGTAGACAAATTCAAGAAAAAATACAATATGTAATTATGAAAATAGGTTTACAAAAACGCTTCCTTGCTATGAGTAAGGGAGTTTTTTATTATTTTGAGTAGACTAATGTTGGCAAGTAAATCGGATATTGCCAGTAATTTAATCACCCACTTCGGAAAGTATATTTATCGAGGGGGTGAAACACCAATGAAACTATCCAAAACAATAATGTTTTTGTTTCTTTTAGTGATAGTAGTATCAACATTGGGTTGTCAGGCAGCACAACGACCAGAACCTGCAGGTTATGACCGTACACAAAATGGATTTAACAATGCAAATCGAGTGGGTTATGATAACACCAATCCGTTAAATGGCGGTATAGAAGGTTTCGATCAAGGTTTAAATCGTGGTGGTTTGTTTGGTAGAGATAATAATATGTTTGGCTTACGTGGGGACAATGACTTAATGAATGGTAGAGCTGGTAATGGCTCTCAAAATAATTCGACAAGTCAATTAGAACAACGTATAGAACAAATAGCAGGGGTCAATGATGCAACTGTAGTAACTGATGGTAATACTTGCTATGTAGGTTTGGATATGGACCAAAATGGTAATAATCGAGGTATGAACAATGCCAATAATGGTCGAATGAATGGTACGAATGGTATGAATGGTATGAATGATATGAATGGACATGGTATGAGTGGGCAATTTGGTCAAAACGGTCAAGCTAGACTGACAGGTCAGAATCAAGCTAACCAAGGTATGCAAATAGAACAAGTAAAATCTCGAGTACGTCAAGTTTTAGCTCAAGACGGTAGATTTTCAAATATTATAATAAGTGAAGATCGTGACTTCGGGCAGCAGCTTGGCGATATTGCAAACCAAATAAGCACAGGTAGACCTGTTGCAGAGTTTGGAGATGCATTACGTGATTTAGGTAGAACAATTACACCTACAAGAGCACGATAATAGTAAGGCTGTAATGTTTTAACCCACGAAATGGGAGTATTAACAACCTGCGTTTTTAGGGTTAGTGATACTCCCATTTCAATATTAATTCAATTTTTAATTATATGCCTCAACATATTATTTTGACTTTATAGGTTATTGTGAATATAATTATAATGTTATTCTATATATCAAGTGATGGTAATGATTTTTTTATACGAGGTGGCATACATTTATGTTTGATAAATTAGAGGCATTAGAAGAAAGATATGAAAAATTAAGTCAGATGCTGTGTGATCCGGACATTGTTAATGATATTGATAAATTGCGCAAATTCTCCAAAGAGCAATCCGATTTAGAAGATACAGTAGTAGCATACCGCCAATACCAAAGCAACAAGCAGCAATTGACAGATGCTAAATCTATGCTAGAAGATAAATTAGATGATGAAATGCGAGAAATGGTTAAGTTGGAAATTGATGAGTTAAACGAATCAATTGAACAACTAAGTGAACAGTTGAGAATTCTATTGCTACCAAAAGATCCTAATGACGATAAAAACGTAATTGTTGAAATTCGGGGGGCAGCAGGCGGCGATGAAGCGGCGTTATTTGCTGGAGATTTATATAAAATGTACGTTCGCTACGCTGAGCGCCAAGGCTGGAAGACAGAAATTTTAGAAGCAAGCTATACGGATATAGGCGGATATAAGGAAATTATTTTTACAATTATTGGTAAGGGTGCTTATAGCAAGCTAAAATACGAAAGTGGTGCACATCGCGTTCAACGTATTCCAGAAACTGAAAGCGGTGGACGCATACATACATCCACATCTACGGTGGTTGTGCTACCAGAGGCTGAAGAAGTCGAGGTAGAGATTCATGAAAAGGATATTCGTGTTGATTTGTTCTGCTCGTCTGGGCCAGGTGGTCAGAGTGTTAACACCACCCAATCTGCCGTAAGATTAACTCATATTCCTACTGGCATAGTGGTTAGCTGCCAAGATGAGAAATCACAATTAAAGAATAAAGACAAAGCGATGCGTGTATTAAGAGCACGTATATACGATAAAATGCAGCAAGAGCGTGAAGCTGAATTGTCGCAAGAGCGCAAAGGAAAGGTTGGAACCGGCGATCGAAGTGAAAGAATTCGTACCTATAACTTTCCGCAAAGCCGTGTAACTGATCATCGTATTGGTCTAACGCTTCATAAGCTGGATTACATCTTACAAGGTGATTTAGATGAAATTATTAATAGCTTAATTGTTGAGGAACAGACTAATTTATTAAAGGCAGTTGAAGAATAATGATAGCTAGAACTTATCGTGAAGCCTATGTATGGGCTTCTTCTTTATTACAAGAACATAATACTAAAGATCCTAAATTTGAATCTGAACTGCTCTTGCGTAAAGCTGCTGGTATGTTACGCCATGAGTTATTTTTGAATTGGGATGAACCTTTACCAATTGAAATTTTGGAGAGTTATCGACAATTTATTATTACTCGTTCCGAACATAAGCCAATACAATATATCGTTAAAGAGCAAGAATTTTACGGTCGAAGCTTTTATGTTGACGAGAGGGTGCTAATTCCACGACCGGAAACAGAGGTGTTAGTTGAGCAAACATTAGCACGCATATCTGTATTAGATGTTGATAAATTGCGAATCCTTGATATTGGAACTGGAAGCGGCGCCATTGCAATAACGATTGCATTAGAATTGTCGATGCCAAAGGTAAGTGCTGTAATTGAAGGTGTTGATATATCGGCAGCAGCCCTAGAGGTTGCAAAGGCTAATGCAGATAGGTTAACCGCTAATCTGAATGCCAATTTGCCAGCTTCAATTGAATTAAAATGGCTCAATGCAGATGTTTGGCCTGAACAAGCTGATAAATACCATATGATATTGTCTAATCCCCCATATATTGATTGGGCAGATGAAGTAGATATGGACGCTGAGGTCAAGCAATATGAACCGAGACTTGCCTTATTTGCCGATGATGAAGGCTTGGCAATATATAAACGGATTATTCATAATGCTGATAAATATTTGCATAAAGGTGGCTGGCTAGGATTTGAATGTGGATATAAGCAAGCACAGCAATTGAGGGAATTATTAATTGAAGAAGGCTTTGTTAACATTCAAATATATAAGGATTTAGCTGGACATGAACGTGTTGTGTTTGCACAAATTTGATACAACTGAAGATTACATGTTTAAAAATAAACTCTCCTGTCTATAATGCTAACAAAAGGCAATCGTCGCTTCAGCTTCTAGTACCCATATTATTGTGAAGCACAAGTTATGCAGAAGCCGAAGATATAGACAAGGGAGAGTTTAATAAATGAAGAGTATTATTAGTTATATTGTCGTACTAGTAAGTATATTAGTGATGAGCTGGGAGCAAGCATATTCTCAACCGCTTGTTTGGGAAAGCCAGCAGCTTCCTGAGGATGCAATACGACTAAGAGTGTTGCCTAATAGTGATCGTCCAGTTGATCAATGGCTTAAGCTGCTCGTGCGTGACGCAGTTACAGAGCAAATGCAGTTATGGACCAGTGAACTAGATGATAGTAATGCAGCAGAACAAAAGATTCGTCAACAGCTTCCAGAGATTGAAGCATTAGTTAACAGAACTATTCAAGAGCAAGGGTTTAATTACCCTGTCCGGGTGACTTTCGGTGATACCGATTTTCCCACTATTCAATATGGAAATCAAGTTTATCCAGCTGGACAATATCGTGCAGTATTAATAGAAATTGGCGCTGCTGACGGTAAGAACTGGTGGTGTGTATTGTACCCGCCGTTATGTTTGGTAGATATCACAACGGCAACAGTTATTGATGATAATCGGGTGGAAGCTGATGAAATGCATTCAAATAATAATGTTAATCAGATAAATAGTACAAATGACAGTGATAAAAGTAATGAGCGTAATAAAAATACTGATAGTGAAAAACAAGTTGAAGTAAAGTTTTTCTTGGCAAAGATTTTTAATAAGTAATATAATAAGTCAAGCCTCATAGAATTGGTATAAATACCATTCTGGGGGGCTTTTTTTATGAGTATCGTAGTGCGATTGGCAAAAGAAAATGATATGATAGCGATGGAACAGTTATTAGAAAAAGCAAAGCTTAACAAAACAGGTATAGCAGAGAATTTGGACAATTTTCTAGTTGTCGAAGATTTACGAGCAGAGCCATTACCTTCTATAGTAGGAATGGTTGGTTTAGAGATTTATGGTGATAAGGGAATTCTTCGTTCGCTGGTGTTGCGTTCGGAGAGCTGGAACTCAAAAATTGGCGTCGAGCTTATTGCATTAATAATTTCATATGGTTGGCGAAAAGGCTTGAAGGAGATATATCTAATGACTAGTAGCTCCCGATCCTTTTTTGAATATTGGGGTTTTATAGAATTAGCTTGGGATGACGTTCCTAAGCAATTAAAGGTTTCTAGCCAATTCACTGAATATAATCCAAGCTATGTAACTGTTATGCGCCTAGTTAAGGAGTAGGGCATAGTTGTGGCATAAAATAAAATAATGATTATTATATATGAAAGGTGTCTTTCCTTTTATGAAAACTAATATTGTTGAGATTTCACCTAAACAATTAGCTTCTGGACAAGCTGAAGAGCAATTGCAATTGGTTGCAGATTATTTATGTAGCGGTCAAATTGTAGCTTTTCCCACAGAAACGGTGTATGGTCTAGGCGCTAATGCTTTAGATGAACAGGCAGTTCAAGGAATTTTTGCCGCTAAAGGTCGTCCGAGCGATAATCCATTAATTGTGCACATAAGTGATGTAAAAGATATAGATAAAGTTGCTGATTTGAGTAAATTTACACCAATAATTTCTAAACGATTGCAGCTACTAGCTGATAAGTTCTGGCCAGGTCCATTAACCTGTATTATTCCTGCCAGTAAGCAATTAGCCGAGAATGTGACAGCTGGCTTAGATACGGTTGGGGTACGGATACCAGATCATCCTGTTGCATTAGCGATACTGCAAACAGTTAACCTACCAGTTGCTGCACCTAGCGCTAACACTTCAGGCAAGCCAAGTCCAACATCAGCTGAGCACGTTTATCATGATTTAAATGGCAGAATACCTTTAATAGTTGATGGAGGGGAAACAGGATTAGGAGTAGAATCAACAGTTATAGATTTAACGAGTATGATACCTACAGTGTTACGACCGGGGGGAATATCAATTGAACAATTAAATGATGTTCTTGGACAAGTTATAATCGATCCTGCTATCGCCTATGCTTCAATTGGACAATTACAGCCGAAGTCGCCTGGCATGAAATATACTCATTATGCACCAGAAGGGGAATTACTTGTATTTTTTAGAGATTCGATTCATAGAGTATTAGAAACAATTAATGACCTACCTTTAGACAAGCGATTAGGATTAATTTGCTCTAATGATAGCTATCATATATTTTTTGAGCAGGCTAATATAGAATGGAGTTATTTGCAACTTCATCAGGCTAGAGCAGAAGAAATAGCGCGTCAACTTTATAAATGGTTGCGTGAAGTTGATAAGCTAGGGATTGAACTGATATTTATTGAAGCAATAGCTGCGGATGGTGTCGGATATGCTGTTATGAACCGAATGATTAAGGCTGCTGGAGGTAAGGTTATCTAAAGGATGATAATGAATGGGCATATTCGATGAAGCAATGCAACAAGTAGTTTTTTTGAGCTTGCTAGCTGGATTAGCTACAGTATTGGGCGGGTTTATTGTATTTTATTTTGGTATACCGAATAGACGTTTTATGGCAGCTTATTTAGGGTTGGCAGCAGGTGTAATGGCTATGGTAACTGTGGATTTAATTAAGCATGCTATCGCTATTAGTGCTATGAGCAGAGCTGTTATTGGTATATTGATTGGGGCTATATTTATGGTAATGGTATCTAAATCAGTTGAAGTTATGCAATCATTATGTTTCGGGAATAGTAAACGTCAAGGTGCAGAACGAATATTTTTAAGACTAGGGTGGACGATGGTTATTGGTATTGCTGCCCATAATATTCCTGAAGGAGTTGCTATTGCGGCTGGTGATGCTCTTAGCCATCAGCTTGGACTAGTAATATTAATAGCTATTGCACTGCATAATATTCCTGAGGGAATTGGTGTCACAGCACCATTAATACGTGGCGGAACTGCTAGATGGGTTATCGTAGCAATATTGTTATTAGTATCATTATGTGTACCTGTAGGCACACTGTTAGGTACCAATGTGATTAATGGCTCACCAGATACAATTTCAACAGGGTTAGGATTTGCTGCAGGTGCAATGCTGTATATTGTTAGCTTCGAACTATTACCACCAGCATTTAAGCAACATTCATTATTTGCACAATTTGGTGCTTTTGTTGGTGTTATATTGATTTTCGTTGCAAGCTTGCTTTCTTGAAATGCAATTATTGTGTATATGACGCATATAAGAAATTAACATTGTAGCATAATATTAGTTCAATGAAGTATTAAGATTTAATTGTATTGGGGGATAAAAATGAATATATTATTTGTTTGCACTGGCAACACATGTAGAAGCCCTATGGCAGAAGCAGTTGGCAAGTATTTAGCGAGTGAACTTAATTTGCCTTTAAATTTTCAATCGGCAGGGGTTGCAACGGTTGATGGCCTGCCTATGTCAACAAATGCAATCAAGGCACTTGCTGGTAAAGGTATATCTCATGATATTCATGTTTCGCAGGTTGTTTCGGAGGATTTGTTAAATTGGGCTGATTTTGTTTTTACTATGACAGAAAATCATAAAAAAATAATTATAGATATGTATACAGAACACAAAAACAAGATTTACAATTTTTCAACTTATCTATACAATAGGGTTGAAGATGTGATTGATCCTTATGGTGGCTCTTATGACACTTATCTAGCTTGTCTTGAAACCTTAGAAATGATGGTCACACATATGATTGAAAAACTTAAGTAATACAGACCTCTCTTGCGGATTTGAAAAGGGAGTCTTACCGAAGATAATTATATAAATACTATATAATAATTAGACAATTGCGCTTGAGAGGGAGTGAAATTATGGAATTATTAAACAAGCTAATAAGTGCTATTTTTACTAAAAGCAAACGAGACTATCGGTTTAGTATTGTTAAAAAGATGGTATTATCTATCACGGGTTTAGCATTTATTACTTATGGTTGCACTGGTGTATTTATTTTGCTATTAGAAGATTTGTTTTTTCAACTGTTCGGCATGGGGCGTGTAACGGTTGTATTAATGACTTTAGCACTGGGGATTTTTTGGTCAGCGCTTTTAGGTTATGTTATTGCTAAGATCATCAGCAGTTCTTTAGTGCGTATTGAGGAAACTGCTTCAATTGCTGCAACAGGTGATTTAGATGTACAGGTTGAGGTAGGAAGTACTGATGATGAAATACGTGCGTTGGGAATTGCTTTTAACAAGATGATGGAGAATCTTCGTCATATGGTTGGGGAGATAAACCGTAATTTTGAGCTTACTAATAATAATGTTAGCGATCTAACGGTTGCTGCGCAAGAAGCTGCCAAAACTGCCGAACAAATTAGCTATACAATCGAAGACATTGCTCAAGGGGCAGAGCGGCAGGCGGTTGCTGCACAGACTACTCTTGAAGCTGTTGGCAAAGTAACTAATCTAGCGCAGCAAGTAGAGCAGCATGGTAATCACACTAAAGATTTATCGCATCAAATGTTCAAAATTATCGAAGAAAGCAGTAAGGTGTTTGAAGAGCTGGTGAAAGGGATGCACAACATTGCTACGTCCAACCAAGATTCAATTGGCGCGGTGCGACGTTTAGAGAAAAACGCCAGCGAGGTAGGTAAGATATCTGCTGTAGTAGGTGATATTGCTGAGCAAACCAATTTATTAGCTTTAAATGCGAGCATTGAAGCGGCTAGAGCTGGTGAACATGGAAGAGGCTTCGCTGTAGTTGCTGAAGAAGTACGTAAGCTTGCAGATCAGAGTGGAAATGCGGTTAGCAATATTACTGCGCTTATTGTTCAAATGCAAAATGAGGTTCGCAATGTCGTGAAGCAAATTGAAGGGCAAGTTAATTTAGCTAATGTTGCGTCAGAGAAAGGAACGGCAAGTAGAGCAGCTTTAAATAATATTAGTGATTCAGTGAATCAGGTTGTGCGGGCTATTGAAGAGATAGTTTCATTAGCCAAAGAACAGGTTTCAAAAGCAGAGCAAACTGTTGAAGAAGCTCAAAGTGTGGCAGCAGTTGCACAAGAGACGGCAGCTTCTGCAGAGCAAATGGCGGCATCAGCACAAGAACAATCAGCTACTATGGAAGAGATATCTGCTAATGCTGAGTTATTACGTGGTTCAGCTAATAACCTTAAGCAGGTTATTAGTAAATTTAAATGTACTAGATGCACTGAATAATGTTAATATATTAAATTAATTTGCAATTGCTAGTAAAACCTAGCAATTGTTTTTTTATATTTACTATCAGAATTTATCTCAACGGCGTTACTAAGACTCCCTTTTTTATAAATGGGAGATAGGTGCTACCAAGTTTAAAATTAGATTTTTAGATTTTTTTTGGAATGGGTTTTAGAAATAACATTCTTATGGTATGCTAATAATATTGCGATTGGGAGGTGTTGTTATGAAAGTGGCTATAGCTGCTGATCATGGTGGGTACAGTCTGAAGGAAGAAATCAGAGAGTTACTTAATGAATTAGGTCATGAAGTGTATGATTTTGGGACGAATAGTTTGGAGTCGGTTGATTATCCGGATTATGCTTTACCGGTAGCTGAAGGAGTCGCTGATGGACATTTTGACCGTGGGATACTTATTTGTGGTACTGGTCTGGGAATGTCAATAGCAGCTAATAAAGTACCTGGTGTACGAGCAGTGGTAGTTCATGATACATTTTCAGCAAAAGCAACACGTCAACATAATGATTCCAATGTATTAGCAATTGGTGGACGGGTAATAGGTGCTGGTTTAGCTCAAGAGATTGTGACTGTTTGGTTGCAAACAGACTTTGAAGGCGGGCGCCATAGTAATCGCATACAGAAAATTTCTGAAATAGAAAATAAATATATAAATAAGGAATAATAACAGTGAATAAAATATATGAGCAAACAAGGATGGCTTTAATTCAGTTATTGCAAACAAAAGCTTTGACTATTGACCATATTCTTGTTGTTGGTACAAGTACTAGTGAAGTCGCAGGCAAAAAAATTGGCAGCGGCGGTAGCTTAGAAATAGCTGCCGCTATTTTTAAAGCAATTAACGAATTAGCTTTGCAGCATGGTTTTCATTTGGCGTTTCAATGCTGTGAGCATTTAAATCGTGCCTTAGTCGTCGAAAGACGGCTGCAATCTATCCGTGGCTATGATGAGGTTACAGTAAAGCCAATAGAGACAGCGGGTGGCTCAATGGCGACTTATGCTTATAGGAATATGAAAGATGCAGTGTTGATTGAGCATGTACGAGCAGACGCAGGTATTGATATAGGTGAAACAATGATTGGCATGCATTTAAAACATGTTGCCGTTCCTGTGCGTTACGCTAATCCGTTTATTGGACAGGCTAGGGTATTACTAGCAACTACTAGACCGAAATTAATCGGTGGACAGCGCGCAAGTTATAATTAATATGTATTTTATGTAGTTTATTATCTTATTTATCTTATATATCATTGGAAGGAGAATTTGTTTTGAATCATTTGATTAAGCAAGACCCTGAAATCGCAGCTCTTATACATAAGGAGTTAGAAAGACAACAGAATAAAATTGAACTTATTGCATCAGAGAACTTTGTCAGTAAAGCAGTAATGGAGGCTATGGGTACTGTCCTTACAAACAAATATGCCGAAGGTTACCCAGGCAAACGCTATTATGGTGGTTGTGAGCATGTTGATGTTGTTGAGAACATAGCACGAGATCGTCTTAAAGAGATTTTTGGTGCTGAGCATGCTAACGTTCAACCACATTCTGGTGCACAAGCTAACTTTGCGGTGTATTTTGCGTTGTTAAAGCCTGGCGACACAGTGTTAGGGATGAATTTAGCACATGGTGGTCATTTAACCCATGGAAGTCCTGTAAATATGTCGGGACAATATTATAATTTTGTGGCATATGGAGTTGATCCGGTTGACCATCGAATTGATTACGACCAATTAGAAAAGGTTGCAGTTGAGAATAAACCGAAGCTTATCGTGGCAGGGGCAAGTGCGTATCCACGTATTATTGACTTTGAAAGAATAGCGGCAATTGCTAAAAAAGTTGGCGCATATTTCATGGTTGACATGGCACATATTGCTGGTCTAGTTGCTTCAGGGCTTCATCCTAGTCCGGTTCCTTATGCAGATGTTGTTACAAGTACTACTCACAAAACGCTGCGTGGGCCTAGAGGTGGTATCATTCTTTGTAAGGAAGAGCATGCTAAGGCAATCGATAAAGCCGTATTCCCGGGCACTCAAGGTGGTCCATTGATGCACGTGATAGCTTCCAAGGCGGTAGCTTTTGGTGAAGTACTGCAGCCTGAATTTAAACAATATTCGCAAAGAGTTGTAGACAATGCTGCTATGCTAGCTAAAGCTTTAAATGAGCGTGGTTTTAAGCTGATTTCAGGCGGAACTGATAATCACCTGTTACTGATTGATTTAAGAAGCGTTAATTTAACTGGTAAGGTCGCTGAGCATGTATTAGATGAAGTAGGAGTTACTGTTAATAAGAACGCTATTCCTAACGACCCTGAGAGCCCATTCGTAACCAGTGGTATACGTGTTGGTACGGCTGCGGTTTCTAGTAGAGGCATGGACGCAGAGGCGATGGTAACAATTGCTGACATAATTGAATTAGCACTAAAAGGACCAGAGCATACAGAGTCGCTTGAAGAAGCGAAGCGATTAGTTAAAGTGCTTTGTGATAAATTCCCGTTATACGAGCAACATAGTTTGTAAGGTAAATTAAGTAATAGACAATAGACGATAAATAATAAACAATAGCTGACTAGAATGTAGTTAGCTATTGTTGTGAAAAGGAATGGTGATTGGTTTTGAGCAAAGTATACGTAACATCGCATCCATTAATCCAACATAAGCTTTCATATATTCGAGATGAGAATACTGGCACCAAGGACTTTCGAGATTTAATTGAAGAAGTTGCTATGCTGATGGCATATGAAATTACCAGAGAGCTTCCGTTGGAAGATAAGATTGTCAATACGCCAGTATGCGAAACAGTGGCTAAACAGTTGTCAGGGAAAAAGCTTGGTATTATACCGATTTTACGTGCAGGACTTGGGATGGTTGATGGAGTTTTACGTTTAATTCCAACGGCTAAGGTTGGTCATATTGGTTTATATCGTGATCCGGAAACTTTACTACCAGTGGAATATTATTGTAAGCTCCCGACAGACGTTGAAGAGCGGGAATTAATTGTGATTGACCCAATGCTAGCGACAGGAGGCTCTGCAGCAGCGGCAATTCAATTCCTTAAAGACCGTGGAGCACAAAATATAAAGCTGATGTGTTTAATTGCAGCACCAGAAGGTATCGAAAAGGTACAAGAGCATCATAATGATGTAGATATATATGTTGCTGCTATAGATGAAAAGCTCAACAAAAAGGGTTATATTGTTCCTGGACTTGGTGATGCTGGTGATAGGCTGTTTGGCACTAAGTAACAATATTATTTTGATCCTTTCAAAGGAGAAATTTAACTATGAATATGCAAGATGATAAGCTTACAAATACACAAAATAGTAATCAAATTAGAGTTCTAACGGTATTCGGTACTAGACCAGAAGCAATTAAAATGGCACCGCTTGTTAAGGCTCTAGAGAACGAACAACGCATATATTCGAAGGTGTGCGTTACAGCCCAACATCGTGAAATGCTGGATCAAGTACTTCGTTTGTTCGAGATTGAACCTGACTATGATTTGAATATTATGCAGAGTCACCAAACACTTACGGGTGTAACTAATAGAGTATTGTCTGGGTTAGAAGAAGTATTGACTAATGAACGGTTTGATATGGTTTTAGTGCATGGAGATACATCGACAACTATGGCTGCCAGCTTGGCGGCATTTTATCAGCAGGTGGCTGTCGGTCATGTGGAGGCTGGGCTAAGAACTAATAATAAATATTCCCCTTATCCAGAAGAAATTAACAGACAATTGACTGGGGTAATTGCGGATTTACATTTTGCGCCAACTGAAACTGCCAAACAACACCTTTTGCAAGAGAATAAGATTGAGGATAAGATTTATGTGACTGGCAATACTGTAATTGATGCATTAAAGACAACAGTTCGTGAACAGTATTCACATCCTGTTTTGGACAAAATACCAGTAAGCTCTAAGCTGATATTAGTGACAGCACACCGTAGAGAAAATTTAGGAGAACCTTTAGAGAATATTTGCCGAGCAATTTTGCAGATACTTGATAAGCATCCAGATGTATGTGTGGTGTATCCGGTGCATATGAATCCTAAGGTACGAGACACTGTCTATAAATATTTAGATAACAACGATAGAATCTATTTAATTGAACCACTCGATGTACTAGATTTTCATAACTTTATGAAGCGTTCTTATCTGATTCTAACAGATTCGGGAGGTTTGCAGGAAGAAGCGCCATCGTTGGGAGTGCCGGTGCTTGTTCTTAGAGATACCACCGAGCGACCAGAAGGAATTGAAGCAGGAACCTTAAAGCTTGCAGGAACAGATTCTGATAGCATATTCTCCCTAGCGTGCGAACTTTTAACAGATAAACGATTATATGAGAAAATGGCTACAGCATCTAATCCCTATGGTGATGGATACTCGTCAGAAAGAATTGTAAGGGCTATACTAGATTTTTATAAGAAAACAGTATAGAATGGTAACAAGTAACTATAATTAGTAGGGCAAGGTAGCTTGACATTACTGGTATGCTATTGTAAGATAATACGGGGCTCGGGTGATATGCTTGAAGAAGACTCCATTGCAGGCGATCGTAGTAGTTTCATCCTTAGGAATTCAATTTGCTGTTTCTTTATCCGTTGGTTTCATAGTAGGAAACTATTTAGATGATAGATTCCACACTGGTCAGTTATTCATGATAATAGGCGTTTTGATCGGAATTGGAGCTGGGATACTGGGGGCGGCGAGATTGATTAAGCCCTTTTTAATAGAGGACGAATGATGGACAACTTTCACTATCATTATAAAAAGGTTGTTTTAATAACAACTATCACAATGCTGGCAATACTAGGGCTCTCGATAATTAAACCGCATGCTATGTATGCAGGTTTTGTGCTAGGGACAGCTATTAGTCTTATAAATACATATATAATTTATCGAAATGTCGTTAATGTAACTGAGAAGGATTCTACGAGCCAACTAAATCATGTGCGTATGTCTGGGGTTACGTGGCGCGTTTTTTTTGTAATTATTGCAGTGCTTATAGCAAATAAATCGCCTAACATTGATGTGTTTGCAACTATATTTGGAGTATTTTTTACGCAAATTGTTGCATATATATACTTTTTCATTAATTCTATCAGGAATTGCAACTTGAAGGGGGGGAAAATGTAAATGGATCATATATATCCGACATGGGCACCAGCATCATTGCCGTGGTTAGAATTTAATCTTACAACTATCGGTATGATTCTATTAACCTGTATTATAGTATTTGCTCTATGTAAGTGGATGGTAAGTGGTTTGAGTGTTAATAATCCTTCCCGTAAGCAAGTGATAGTAGAACAATTATTTGGCTTTATTCATAATACAGTAGCCAGCACAATGGATATGAAGCGTGGGGAGAAATTCGTTTCATTGGCGTTCACGTTATTCTTATTTATCCTTGTGGCTAATATGCTAGGTATTCCAATCAATGTATCATTTGATTTCTCTGAAACAACTCCATTCTGGGAGTCTTTAGGGATTACCAAAGAATTGCTAGACGAAAATGGTGGGCATGCTCACGTGGCGTTTTGGATGTCACCAACTGCTAATGTTAGTGTGACTGTAGCAATGTCGATATCAATTATATTGTTATCTCAAGTACTTGGAGTTATGACGCGCGGACCTGTAAAGCACGCAAAGCACTTTTTCGAGCCATATCCAGTATTTTTCCCGCTACATGTTATAGAAGAAGGTGCAAAAATCCTGACTCTTGGTTTTCGTCTTTATGGAAACATCTTCGCCAAGGAAGTGCTGATAGCAGTTATCTTAACAATGCCAGCAATAGTATACTTTGCAGGTGGATTCTTAACAATGTCAGTATGGCAAGGTTTTGGTATGTTCGTTGGTACAATCCAAGCGTTTGTATTTACAACATTAAGTATGGTATATATCTCGCAACAAACATCTAAGCACTAGATTTAATTATCATTAAGATTATATTTGCGAAACACTGGCATTTATAGTAAATGCTGTTTCATATAGCTATTATTCTATTTTTACGATATGTTGTTACTTTGAAAGGAGGGGAAAGCATGGTTGCAGAAGCAGGTATTGCTATAGCTATCGGTCTTATTGTTGGTTTAGCAGCACTAGGTGGTTCTCTTGGGGTAAGTAAAGTTACTTCTCAAACTATTGAAGGTATTGCACGTCAGCCTGAAGCTAAAGGTACGTTACAAACTACAATGTTTATCAGCGTTGGTCTTGTAGAGGCACTACCGATTATTGGTATAGTTGTTGCGTTTATGTTATTAGGAAATCTGTAAGACTTTTGTTGGGACATCTGGCGGTGGCAAGGGCTAATTGCCAGCGCCTTCTATTTTGTCCGCCATGCTGTTCGCCAATCAACAATGCCTTTGGTATGTTGACTCATTTGAGGGGAGTGAAATTGTTATGCATTTTGAAGCTGGAACAATGATTGCTCAGCTCTTCGCCTTTCTTGTGCTATTTTTCTTTCTTAGCAAATTTGCAGTTAAACCGCTTGTGAAAGTAATTCAGGAGCGCCAAGATTATATAGAACAACAAATTAAAAATGCTGAAGATCAGAGGGCTGAAGCAGATAAGCTCCAGGCCGAGCATAGACAAGAAATGGTTAAGGCACGTGAAGAAGCGTTAGAAATCGTGGAACGTGCACGCAAGCAAAGTGAAAAACAAGCATCTGATATTATGGCTGCTGCAAAGACAGAGGCTGACCGTATGAAAGAAAGTGCTAAAGCCGAAATTGTTAAAGAAAAGGAATTAGCATTAGCTGAATTACGTAATCAAATTGGATCTTTATCTGTATTAATCGCTTCGAAGATTATTGAAAAAGATATGAATGAAGCAGAACACAATACGCTTATAGATAAATACCTTAAAGAGGTAGGTAAGGGCGTATGATACAGACTACAGTAGCAGCGCGTTACGCAGAAGCACTGTTTGCTATAGCGAAGCAAAATAATACATTAGAGCAATTAGAGAATGAACTTCGAATCATCGATCAGGTGTTAGAAGATAATCTAGAATTTAAGAAGCTCTTGAATCATCCACATATTGACAAGCAAGCTAAAAAAGGCTTGTTACTTGGCGTGTTTAAGGGACATATTTCAGAAGTAACTGAGAACTTTGTACAGTTATTGATCGATAAAAAACGTCAGAATGTTTTTACTTATATTGTTAAAGAGTTTACGTTGTTAGCCAATGAAGCTAGAGGTATCGTTGATGCTGTTGTTGTTTCGGCAAAAGTGTTGTCGGATAAGCAGCTAGAGCAAATTCGTACTACCTTTAAAGAGCTTGTTGGCAAAGATCTTCGTATTGCCACCGAGGTTGATGCAGAAATTATCGGCGGCTTTATAGTTCGTATTGGAGATCGTGTTTATGATAGTAGTCTAAAAACGCAATTAAATCGTTTTGAAGCGAAATTACACGAAGCTCAAGTCGGTAGATAGGGGTGAATCAAAGAGTATGAGTATCAGACCAGAAGAAATCAGTTCGCTGATAAAAAAGCAGATTGAAAGCTATAAATCTGATATCCAAGTTTCTGATGTCGGTACTGTAATGAATGTTGGTGACGGAATCGCTCGTATTCATGGCTTAGAGAATGCTATGGCTGGAGAGTTGTTGGAGTTCGCTAACGGAAGTTATGGTATGGTATTGAACTTAGAAGAAGATAACGTTGGTAGCGTTATTATGGGTCCTTTCAAGGATATTCGTGAAGGTGACCAGGTTAAGCGCACAGGCCGCATCATGGAAGTACCAGTTGGAGAAGAGCTAATTGGTCGTGTAGTTAATGCGATTGGTCAACCAGTAGATGGCAAAGGACCATTAAATGCAACTCAATTCCGTCCGGTTGAATCACAAGCTCCAGGCGTAATTGCTAGAAAATCAGTACACGAGCCTATGCAAACAGGTATTAAAGCGATTGACTCAATGATTCCAATTGGACGTGGACAGCGTGAGTTAATCATCGGTGACCGTCAAACTGGTAAAACAACAATTGCTATTGACACAATTATTAACCAAAAAGGTAAAGATGTTATTTGTATATATGTTGCCATCGGGCAAAAGCAATCTACTGTAGCTAACGTAGTTGAGACACTTCGTAAGCACGGTGCTATGGAATATACAATTGTCGTAACAGCTGGTGCATCAGATCCAGCGCCAATGCTATTCTTAGCTCCATATGCAGGTTGTGCAATGGGTGAGTATTTCATGTATAAGGGCGGACATGTACTTTGCGTATATGATGACTTATCTAAGCAAGCTGCAGCTTATCGTGAGCTTTCCCTATTACTTCGCCGTCCACCGGGACGTGAAGCATATCCGGGTGACGTATTCTACTTACACTCACGTTTACTTGAACGTGCAGCTAAGTTGAGTGATGAATTAGGAGCAGGAAGCTTAACAGCACTGCCATTTATTGAAACACAAGCAGGTGACGTATCTGCTTACATTCCGACCAACGTAATTTCAATTACTGACGGACAAATCTTCCTTGAATCTGACTTATTCTATGCAGGTATGCGTCCGGCGATTAATGCTGGTATTTCTGTATCACGTGTTGGTGGTTCAGCGCAGATTAAAGCGATGAAAAAGGTAGCAGGACCACTTCGTCTTGACCTTGCACAATATCGTGAATTAGCTGCCTTTGCTCAATTCGGATCAGACATGGATAAAGCGACACAAGCGCGTCTAGACCGTGGTAAGCGTACAGAAGAAATCCTAAAGCAAGGTGAGAATAAGCCGATGGCAGTTGAGGATCAAGTTATCAGTATTTACTCGGTAACTAGAGGTCATCTTGACGATATTCCAGTAAGTGACGTTCTACGCTTTGAAAAGGAATTACTAATGTACTTAGCTCAGGAAGCGCCAGAAATTCAGGCATCTATACGAGACACTAAAGACTTAGTGAAAGAAACAGAAGAAAAATTAGTTGCAGCAATTAATAAATTCAAAAACGGATTTGCTATAAAAGGATAATAATAAAAGACCACATTATCATCTGTGAGAAAAGGTGGTGAACAAACGTGCAAGGAATGCGTGAGATTAAAAGAAGAATCAAAAGTGTTAAGAGCACCCAACAAATAACTAAGGCAATGAAAATGGTTGCGGCAGCAAAGCTTCGCAAAGCACAAGAGCGTGCAGAGCAAGCTAAGCCATATGCTAATAAATTGGCTGAAGTTTTAGCAAGTATTGCTAAAGGTACAAATGATGTTAGCCATCCGATGTTAGAGAAGCGAGCAGTTAAGAAAACTGGTTACATAGTTATTGCTGCTGACCGTGGACTATCAGGTGGATATAACTCCAACGTTATTCGCAAAGCGACTACGGAAATGGAGAAGCATCAATCAGAAGACGAATATGCAGTATTTGCAGTTGGACGAAAGGCTGTTGACTACTTCAAACGACGCAACTATCCACTCGTAGGTGAAATTACTGGTGTTAAAGACTACCCAACTTTTGCTGATATTAAGAGCATTACAACAGCAGCTGTTGGTATGTATGCTGAAGGTATATTTGATGAGCTATATGTTGTATACAATGAATTTGTGACAGCTATTTCTCAGACACCTAAAGCTCAATTGCTATTACCGTTGGACAGTATAGCTGGCGATAACGACCATGTAGTATCGGCGGAATATATATACGATCCATCAGCGGCGGAAGTATTGGGTGAACTCCTTCCAAAGTATGCTGAAACGTTAATCTTTAATGCTGTATTAAATGCCAAGGCAAGTGAATTCGGGGCAACAATGACAGCGATGGGCAGTGCTACAGATAATGCTGCTGAGATGATTAAGACATTATCATTAAAATATAACCGAGCACGTCAAGCAGCAATCACTCAGGAAATATCTGAAATTGTCAGCGGTGCTAATGCCCTTGCGTAAAAGGGAAGAAAACTTGTTTATTTTAGATTTAGTAGTAAATCCTTGAGATAGGAGGGAAACTCAAACATGCAAAAAGGTCGCGTTATACAGGTTATGGGTCCTGTTGTAGACGTTCAATTTGAAAAGGGACATCTACCAGAAATTTATAATGCTGTAACTGTAGATTATAAAGCGAAGAGTGAAAATGAAAAAGATGTCAGCCTTACTATGGAGGTTGCAACGCACTTAGGTGATAATGTAGTTCGTTGTGTAGCTATGTCTTCAACAGATGGTATGGTTCGCGGCACTGAAGTTACAGATTTAGGGAAACCAATAACTGTACCAGTTGGTCGTGCGACATTGGGTCGTGTGTTTAATGTTCTTGGACAACCAATTGATGAAGCTGGAGAAGTAGTTTCCGAATCAAACTATCCAATTCACCGCTCTGCACCTACATTTGATAACTTATCTACTCAAGAAGAAATTCTTGAAACTGGAATTAAAGTTATTGATTTACTAGCACCATATGCTAAGGGTGGAAAGATTGGTCTATTTGGTGGTGCGGGTGTTGGTAAAACCGTATTAATTCAAGAGCTTATCAATAATATTGCTCAAGAGCACGGTGGACTTTCGGTGTTTGCCGGTGTAGGAGAGCGTACTCGTGAAGGTAATGACTTATATCACGAAATGAAAGATTCAGGTGTTATTAATAAGACGGCGATGGTATTCGGTCAGATGAACGAACCACCAGGTGCTCGTCTGCGTGTTGCTTTAACAGGCTTAACAATGGCTGAGTATTTCCGTGATGAAGAAGGTCAGGACGTTTTATT
>Ga0265293_10005558_pt1 | contig 20937 bp, 19 predicted proteins | sample Munlanlewell138R_FD_192505 | JGI IMG/M metagenome (GOLD analysis project Ga0265293, IMG submission 192505) | Leachate microbial communities from a municipal landfill in Southern Ontario, Canada - Leachate well 138R | ecosystem: Engineered > Solid waste > Landfill > Unclassified | place: Canada... | reverse complement strand
ATGCGCTTGTTCAGCGCCCCCGGCAGCGGCTCGCCCTCGAAGTTCACGACGCCGTTCTCGACGGTGAACTCGCCGAAGGCCCAGTCCACGACGACCTGGGCGACCGTCAGGTGCTTTCGCACCTCGTCCCACTTGCCGCCGAGCACGGCGGCCCGCAGGGCGGCGTAGTTGGGCTGGGACGAGTCCACCTCGTGGGGCTCGCCGTCCACGACGACCATCACGGTGTCGTTGGTGATCTGGTACGGGCAGGGCTGAGTCATGGCGTTAGCCTCCTTGTGCGCCTACTACGCGCTGGCTGTCAGAGTTGAGCCCCGTCGATCGACTTGATGTAGCCGATGATCGGGTCCGGGTGGGTCATGAAGACGTGCATGTCGTTGTCGTCCTCGATCGAGAGCTTCAGCATCGGGTAGGCGTCCAGGATGCGGTCCAGGGCGCATCGCGGAGCCGTCCGGTGGTTCCGGCTCGGGAACATGGCCGCCAGGGTGCGGAGGTCGTCCTTGTACGCGGACTTCCAGCCCTGGACGGTCTTGAGGGACTCCCGGTAGTGGGCGAAGTACCGCACCACCTGGTGCTTGTCGCCGAGGGCCTCCGTCAGCCGGGCGATGAGCTTCGGCAGGTTGCGGAGGAAGTTCTGGTCCTTGTCCTTCTCCGAGTAGTAGCGGCTGAACTCGTAGGGCATCCCCTGGAAGAGGCTCGACCACTCCAGGTCGCGGAGATCCTGCTGCCGCTTGGCCGTCCACAGCTCCTTGAAGAAGGACTTGCGCCACTCGTTGTAGGGCACGCCCTGCTCGATGTCCTCGTCGGTGACGGGCTTCGTCGCCGTGGTCTTGTAGCCGTAGATGGTCGGGTACTCGACCCCACAGGACTTGGCCAGGGCCATGTCCTTCTGGACCATCTCGTAGAACGAGGTGCTCTCGCGGACCTTGAACCCCCAGATGATGAAGTAGACGTGCTGGTCCTGCGGGGGCTCCGTCTGCTCCCAGTTCTCCGAGAGCGTCCCGTAGGACGCCGTGCCCACCATCTTGAAGGTGCGCTGCTTGTGCTTGGCTTTGTAGGACTTGGCCCGTTGCGCCCGCTTCCGTTCTTCGTCGGGCATGTGCCAGGACCGCTCGGACAGCCGACCCACGGGGCACCCGTCGAGCAGGACGGCCTTGAGCAGCTTCTCCAGCTCCTCGACCGCCTCCTCCCGGGTGTGCCCCTCGTTCGGCCAGATCACGGTGTCGCCGTCATTCAGGCTCCAGCCGCTCAGGTTCCGGTTGTCCCCCGGCTCGTGGACCAGGATGCGGGTGGTCCCCTTGATGGGGATCTGGTGCGTCCTGCTCTTCCAGGTGTCGTACATCGTGAAGGTCACGGGGGCGACGCCCTTCTCCCGGTCCCACAGCGGGACCGAGTGCTTCGCCCAGGCGTCGTACTTCTTCGGGAGCCGGAACCCGAGCCCGCTGGTCAGGAAGACGGCTTTGTGCCGGCGGTCCCAGCCCGTGCCCAGCTCGTCCCGGAGGGCGCCCAGCGAGTCGTCGAGGTACTCCTGGAGGAGGGTCTTGAAGGCCTCGACCAGGGCGGTCTTCGTCTTGGCGACGTACTGAAGCTCCTCCCGGTTGGCCGCGAACTCGACCTGGCCGATGGGCAGGTAGAGGGCACCGCTGAGCTTCTGGAGGGGCCCCCACACGCCGGCCGTGGTCAGCTCCGCCTGGAGCTGAGCGAGGTCGATGCGGTAGGGCACGCAGCCCATCACGCCGATCCAGGATGAGGCCCCGGTGTAGCTCCGGTTGGTGGGGTAGAGGAACCCGTGCTCCAGACCCTCCGGGGTCGGGGTGAGGTACATGTTGATCTCGGGCTGGGGCCGCATGTAACGGAAGAGGTCGCAGGCCTCACGCTCGAACTCCCACACCATCGCCTGCGGGCTGGGCACCTTGATCTCGATGCCCGTCTCGTCCCCGCAGGGCTCCTCGTGCATGAGGGTCATCTTGCCCTTGTTGTCCTCGCCGATGGCGGAGCGGTAGATTGACTTGGTGCCCGCGTGCCAGCTCGTCACCGTGAAGGTGTCGCCGATGCAGAAGCCAGCCTTCGAGCCGATGCCGAGGGCGCCGACCGCCTTGCGGGCCTGGGCGATGGCCTCCGTGCAGGCGGGGCAGTACGCCTCGGGGTTGCCCGTCTCCTCCCGGAGGTCGTGGCAGTCCTGGCAGTCGGCCTTGGCCCCCCGCTTCGTGGAGGCGCCGAACTTGGCGAAGATCTGGATGCCCTGGCGGTCCAGCCCGCGGCCGAAGTCGCGGACGGTGAAGTAGGGCTCCACCCACGTCGGGACGTGGACCTTGATGGGGCGGTCGCCGATGCCGGCCTGCTGGTGCTCGTCCCAGGCGTTGGCCCCGTACTCACGGAGCACGGCGAGGGCCTTGCGGGTGTAGAGCCCCGTGCGGAGCACCCACATGATGTGGGCCACGTCCTCCAGGGAGATCATGTAGTCCACCTGGAACCCCAGGTCGCCACCCGTCTGAACCTGTCGCTCTGCGGTCGCCAATTCCATCGTCGTCCTCATCTACAAGGGTCATCCGGGCCAAGGCAGCCCGTCGCTCGCCCCCTACTACGCCCTCTACCCGATTTCTGAGCCCCCAGACGTGAACTTCTCAGTCGATTGAGGCTAACCGGCTGGAATCATTAGGCCAGGGGCATAGAAGTTCGTGGGTGGGCTCAACTTCCGGGGCTCACCCGTAGTAGGGTCAGACGGATGGAGGAAGAAATGAGCGTGACCTTCTGCTGCTTCGATGCCCCTCGCACCCAGGTTCCGTGCCCGTTCTGCCAGGACTGGTTGGAGCGTGGGTGGATCAAGGAGGGCGAGCGGTGCGACCAGTTCTGCACCGGCTTCGAGGAGCGGTCGGAGGCCCCCGAGGTCAACTTCTCCCAGGGGAACGTGGCCGACATCCTCCGGCTGCTGGGGTTCACCACGGAGGGCGGCGACCTCTATGGGTCGTGCAGTGGCGGCGAGATGCGGCAGCGCATCTTCCGGGCTCGGAACGCGAACCGTTCGCACCTGGTGCGGGAGCCCGAGTACATCCCTGGCGGTTCCGCGGGAGTCGAAACCGTGCAGGAGGGCAACGTGGTCCGCGTGCAGCGGATGGGGGCGGCCTGCTACATCGGTGGGAACACCGACGAGCAGACCCTCCGCCGGCTCACCGACCTGGAGGCCCTCGCCATCTACGCCCAGGAACACGGTTTCGAGATCACCTGGGGCTGACAGGGGCTCAACTATCTCCGCCAGCGCGTAGTAGTCGTGAACACACGGCCCTGGTCCGCCAACAGGACCCACTGGAGGAGAGGCCCATGAGTACCGCCCCGGTCGAAGCCACGACCACCCAGCCGCAGGTGACCGTTCACATCGCGGACAGCCGCGAGAAGAACCACAACCACATTGCCGCCATCGCTGGCCTTAACAACAACCAGCGGCACACGGCCTTCGAGGAGATCATCGAGATCGGCGCCTCGGGACTGAAGCTCAAGTGTCTCCTCCTGAAGGATCACCTCTTCATCGCTCCCGAGGAGGACGAGTGGCCCTGGCACTTCTACGGCGACAGGAAGGAGAACCAGGAAGAGCCCCTCGCAGTCGCCAAGCCGGTGGGCAATGCCTACACGAAGGTCGTGAAGGTGAACTACCACTACTACGACCTGAACGCCCCCCAGGACCGCTGGGGCTACAACCGGGGCTGGAAGGACCGCATCGTCGAGCAGGTGGACTGCTTCCTGCCCCAGCATCACACCCGGAACGCCTACCAGTTCGACCCGAACGACCCCCGGCGGATGCCCTACGCCTACATCACCCTCGACATCACGGCATTCGGCCAGACGATCCAGAAGGAGATGCGGTTCCGCCTCCCGACGACGGGCAAGGTGTCCATCCAGACCGACGAGGCCACGGGCAAGAGCCGGCTGGTCATCACCGTCACCGTCCTGGGGCTCTCCCACGACATCACCACCGCCTTCGACGAAGACCCCGACAACAACTACTACGGCGACAACACGGGGCCGCTGGCGATCCTCTACAAGCACCTGAAGCACTCGAAGGTGGACCAGGGCGAGGACGGCCTGTGGGCCGTGTTCCTGGCCCAGTGGATGCCGGCCGCCCCGCCGATGGACGGGCTCTCCAGCATCTACAAGCGGAAGGCCATCGCCCCGAACCTGGAGCGGCTGGAGAAGGAGGCCCCGGTGGACTGGGCGTTCTTCCGCTGGCTCCACCACACGGCCTCGTTCGAGGGCCGGAAGAACAACCAGCTCCTCAGCGCCTTCCTCCAGAAGGCCGGCGAGGACTACGACACCCTCCTCAAGGCTCTCCGGGATGCCCGCAAGGCGGCCCCGTCGAAGACCAGCAAGTGGGTGGAGTACCGCGGGTCGGAGAAGGGCCAGGGCTTCCCGGCGAAGCGGGCCATCTGCCTGGAGCTGCCCGGGGCGGCCGACAAGGTGCAGGAGCAGGACGAGAAGAAGGACTGGCGGAAGCGGAAGACCGCTGAGGGCCAGGCCGAGGGGCTCGGGGTGGACGCGGCGAAGTACCCGCTCCTCCACGCGGCCATCTCCGAGGGCCACCTGCCGACCGGCATCTTCAACCAGCCCAAGAGCTACGGCAACCAGGGGCAGCCGGTGAACCGCGAGTTCGCCCTCTGGGAGAAGGCCCTGGCCCAGAAGGGCTGGGCCGAGGTCATCTACAAGGTGGCCCAGAACGCCAGCCGCCGCTCGACCTACGAGCGGGACATGACCCCGTGGCTCAACGCCCTGTTCAAGTGGCCGGCGTACCTGACCAAGCACACCCACAAGGGCAAGGCGTGGCGGGGCATCCCGAAGTTCGTCGAGTCCTCCTGGGAGCTGGAGATGGCCAACGAGGCCAACGACGACAACGGCAAGCAGAAGACGCAGAAGGAGCGGTCGGCGTTCACCCCCTGGGTGGACAACGAGAAGCGCACCCTCACCATCCCCTACGTCGCCGTGGCCGTCTCGGGCGTGCGGACCCAGTGGTGCTACAGCCAGCACTACTACCTCTTCGAGGAGGGCTTCACCGACCCGGAGAGCGGCGGCATCGTCGTCAACGAGTTCGAGGAGAAGCTCAACGGCCGCGACGACTATGGCCTCTGCTACTTCACGCTGACCGGCACGGACACGGCCCGGGGCTACCCGACGTTCCTCATCATCCTGGAGCGGCGCAAGGGCGGGAAGGAGACGTTCGTTCACTTCCACCGCGTCCGCCCGAACCGCTCGAAGAACGGCGTGAAGACCCCGGCGTGCGAGCTGATCGAGGCCTGCTACCAGTACATGGCCGGCAACATCCCGGCGAGCGACATCACCAACCAGCAGGGTGACCTCATCTTCCTCAAGTACGAAGGCAACCCGATCTCGGCCAAGGCCAAGGTCGCCGAGGATGCCCAGTCGGCCCCGGTGATGGAGTTCGAGGCGCACCGCTTCGTCTCGGCCAACCCGGACGTGTCGCTCACGCTGCACGTCTCGACGGCGAAGACCCCGAAGAACAGGCTCGGCTACCTCCACGCCCCGAGTGGGCTGGCGGTCCGCCACCCCGAGCACGAGGACATCGAGCACCTCGACGAGGGCTGGTACGAGATCCGCCGGTGCAAGTCCTACGAGAACAACCCGGTCGGCATCTGGTCGCTGACCATCGACTGACCCCCGGGGGCAGGCCCGGTCCATCCGGGCCTGCCCTCTCCCTCTCCTCGACGGAGCCCCCTATGCGAATCAACGGCATCCACACGAAGACCTCCCAGGTGACCATCGACGTGTCCCCGCGGGAGGTGCTGGACCAGCTCAAGAACCTGGCCTTCGAGAAGCGGCGGCCCCGAGTACATCAACAGCAAGGGGACACGGGCCATGGGTCCGGCCTCACCGAGCACTCTCGGATGCCTTCGACACGATCCGCAAGGCGATCGGGTAGGGTGGTCTGGTAGTCCAGCGGAGTAGCAGGAGGGGAGGTCCGAGGTGACCGCATGAAGGAACACGTCTGGCTGTTGGCCGATGCGACGACGGGAGACGTGTCCTACGTCCAGCACGGTGCCGAAGGGGATGAGCCGAACTGGCGGACCATCGGCCCGTTCGCGTACACCGAGCAGGGGGTCGCCCAGGCCGCCGCCGACAACCCCAGGTTCTTGCCCCAGGGGGTCGAGGGCCGGTTCACCGCGATGCAGGTCGAGGCCACTTCCTTCGTCCAGGCCATCTTCAACGGGTTCCCGCCGTCCCGGACTGACGTGTTCACCCTCAACGAGAACCTGCTCCCCCTCACCTCGGCGGGAGCCGAGTGGATCGATGATGCCCTCGGGGTTCTGGTGTGGGGGCCTCTGTTCGACGAGGACGGGGCACAGACCGGGTTGGGCTGGCTCGACCGGGTGATGGAGCAGGTGGCCGACCAGATCGACATGAAGATGGAGACGGTGCAGGCCATCGGCACCATGAACGCGGCGGCCGACGATCTGGCTGCCGAGGTCGAGCAGACCAAGCTGCTGATCCAGCAGCACGTCCGGGTCGCCATCGTCCCCGAGCCGGGCACCCTCGCCCTCGATGAGGACGAGCAGCATCACGTCCTCACCCCCCAGGCCTTGTTCTGGCTGCACACCACGGGGATGAGCCGGTTCGGGCTGCCTGAGCTGGAGATTCGCAACGTCCCCTGCTGGTGGGTCACTGCCGCAGGGGCGGAGCTGAACGGGTGGACGGCGTTCAGCCTCGACCAGGGCATCTCCGAAGGGGACGAGCTGGATGGGGGAGGGCCGGTGCCGTTGAAGATCACGGCGACCCTCTCCGACGATCCGGCTTGGCAGGAGCGGGGGCTGGAGTGCTTGCGGCTGGAGGTGACCCGGGTGCTGTTCGCCGTGGGGCACCAGAAGCACGGGCCGGACGGACCGAAAACGGTCCACTAGGGGCTCAACTCCCGGTCACCCGCCCGTAGTACAGCCCGGAACCGAAAAGTTCGACCCCCCGAGAAAAGGGGTTGACAAGGCTCGGGGCCACCTGTAGCGTCTGACACGTCACGGCAGCCTTGTGTTCGCCGTAGGAGAAGTGAGTTCGATGACCAGTCTGCACACCATCACCAGGAACCAGCGCGAAGCAGCGGCAACGCTGTGCGCGGGCGTCCAGGTGTGCGGGCAGGTCTTCGGTATGAAGCCCACCGCCGCCCACGCGATCAACCCGCGTGATCCCGGAGGCCGGAGCTTGTAGCTCACGTCACCATCTGACGCGACTCGAAGGCCCGGCCACCAGAAGGTGACTGGGCCTTCGGCGTTTAAGGCCTCCTACGCGAGGAGGCCGGTGCGAAAGGACCCCTCAGCAAGGGTCGCCAGCGACGGCTGGAACGTCTTTGAAAATCGAACAGAACACCGTCAGGGCGGGAGGCTCCTGCGCCCACAGGGGCACTCTCGCCAGGGGCGGGCTGGTTCATCCGGCTCGCCTCTATATGGTGGACGTAGCTCAACTGGTAGAGCGCCTGGTTGTGGTCCAGGTTGTTGAGGGTTCGAGCCCCTTCGTTCACCCTTTTTGTGGCGTAGCTCAGCGGTAGAGTGCTGGTTTGTGGCACCAGTGGTTGCGGGTTCGACTCCCGTCTTTCCACCTTCCTTGTTCCAGCATAGCTCAATAGGTAGAGCTTTCGGCTGTTAACCGAAGGGTTGTAGGTTCGAGTCCTACTGCTGGAGCCTTTTCTTCGAGGCTCGATAATCCCTAAGCCGCTCATTGTTAGCATCTCGGCAAGGTTGGCACCTACACTTGCCTGTCATGAAGCCACATCTAATGTAGCTCACGGGGGCTCAACTCGGACCCCCGAGCGTAGTAGGTTCAGGACACTGAAACGGCTCGCCAAACACGGGCGAGTGATTCAAGTAACGGGGACGTAGCTCAGTTGGTAGAGCGCGGGCTTTGCAAGCCTGATGTCGAGGGTTCGAGTCCCTTCGTCTCCACCTGGTTCGAGAAGTCCTGAAGCCTGTGCAGAGTCCTTCAACTCGGGATGCAGGCACCCGGCACCAGACACGGGCTGGGTCTGAGGACACGGGAAGGTCATGGGGCGGCACCTGGCGAAAGGCCGTGTCGTTCCGCCAGGTGCCGCGCTGGGTTGAAGGCTCAGAGCTGCGGCCCTTGCGGGTGAAGTCCCGCCGAGATGCTTGAGGAGGAGCCTGATCAGCACCTCCGAGTCTCGTGCCTGAATAGCCGACTCGTGGAGTAGGAGCGGGAGATGAGCGCCCTGCCAGAACTTTTCGGACCAGCATCGGGATGTGGCGCAGTCTGGTAGCGCACCTGGCTGGGGGCCAGGGGGTCGCAGGTTCGAGTCCTGTCATCCCGACCATCAGCATCTTCACCATCGGGGTGTAGCTCAGTTTGCGTAGAGCGCGTGCTTCGGGAGCACGAGGTCGCTGGTTCGAGTCCAGTCACCCCGACCAAGGGCTCAAGTTCGAGAGCCCATCCGTAGTAGGAGAAGCCCCGTCCGAGTGGCGACGGCCGGTAGCCCCTCGAATTGCCAGAGGGGGTAACGGGGCAAGGGAGCTGACTGCCGTGATGCTCCCAACCTGGGCCAGAAGCTCAAAGGCAGAGCAAGGGACTCTTAATCCCGAGGCTGTGGGTTCGACGCCCACCTGGCCCACCACCGTCTTCCCCGTTCGCGTCCACGGACGGGAAGTGAGCGCACCCGCCGGGGGTGCTCGAACCTCCTCCCCGAGAGGAGGAGCGTGTTGAAACGGGATGAAGCCGAAGCGGACGAGGCGCCTGCCTGTCGAGCAGGAGGAAACGGGTTCGAGTCCCGCCTTTGGGTGCGTGGTCTAGTTGGTCAAGACACCGGCCTGTCACGTCGGAGATCACGGGTTCAAGTCCCGTCGCACCCGCCAGGGGGGATCAAGTTCAAGCCCCCGAGCGTAGTACCAGTCAGCAGACCTCCCCAGCAGCGGGGATGGCGGAACGGAACGATGAAGATCACCGGCGCCGGAATCGACCGGCGCCCAGGCTCAACTTCCCCAGCTCGTCCGTAGTACATGCAGAACGGGGCCTTAGCTCAGTCGGGAGAGCGTCGGTTCGGCAGACCGAAGGTGACGGGTTCGACCCCCGTAGGCTCCACCACCTAACACGCCGCACGAGGCCCCCTCGTTGTCGGCCACGACAGCAACGAGGGGGCCATGAGAGTCAACGGGTTTGAGGTCGTCGGGCGATCGGTCAGCGGGTACGCGACGGCCGTTGCCCTGCCCGAGTACGGGCTCAGCTTCGACTGCGGGATGGCCACGCACGACTCCGTGCAGTGCGAGCACGTCGCGGTCACTCACGGGCACCTGGACCACTTTGGCGGGGTCGCCCGGCACGCCTACATCCGTGGGATGACGGGGATGGCCCACAGCCAGTTCCTCGTGCCCCCGTGGCTGGTCCAGCCGACGCACCAGATGATGCAGTTCTGGGCGGAGGTGCAGGAGGCCCGCAAGGCCCCCTACGGCGTGACTGCGGTGAGCCCGGACAAGCGGGTGAACCTCGGCAAGGGCCGGTTCCTCCGGGCCTTCACGACGGATCACCGGGTCAAGAGCCAGGGCTACGTCCTGGTGGAGGAGCGGAAGCGCCTCAAGCCGGAGTTCGTCGGGGTGGACGGCAGGGAGCTGGGCCGGCTGCGTCGTGATGGCGCCGTGTTCGAGGAGACGTTCGAGGTCCCGCTGGTCGGGTTCACGGGCGACACGCGGGCACGGCTGTTCAACACGTTCAAGCCAGAGGCCAAGGTCTTCCTCGTCGAGTGTACCTTCCTCGACGACAGCGAGGTCACGGTGGAGGAGGCCCGGAAGAAGGGCCACGTCCACCTGAGCGAGCTGGCGGCCCGTCCCGAGGTCTTCGAGAAGGTCGAGGCCCTGGTGCTGTGCCACTTCTCGAAGCGCCACACCAACCGGGAGATCTTGGCGGCCATCGCCAAGCTCCCCCAGGAGCTTCGGGAGAAGACCACCTTCCTGCCCGTCAGCAAGTAGCATTTGAACCTCCCGTGTGGTACGAATGGCGCGGGAGGTTCAAATGCCGCCGACGAACCAGAAGCTCCGGGTTGAAGCAAGGCGTCTCCGCACGGAGGACCGCCTCTCCATCAAAGAGATCCACGAGAAGCTGGGTGTAGCCAAGGGCACCTTGTCGGGGTGGTTGCGGGACATCCCGCTCACCCCGGACGAGGTGAAGGCCAAGCAGCGTGCCGCGAGGGCACGCCACAACCCGAAGTTGAAGAAGTCTCGGGGGGTCGAGTCGGTCTACCACCAGCAGGTTCCGGCATCCCGGCTCACCAAGCTCCAGAAGGGCAAGCTGGCCGAGATCGCCGCTTTGTTTCGCATGACGATGCACGGCATGGCCGTGTTCGGGTCTTCGTTCGACGGGGACTGCGCGGATTGGGTGGTGGAGACGGAGGCGGGGTTCAAGAAGGTGCAGGTCAAGTGGGCGCAGAAGCAGCCTCACGGCCTCCCTCTGGTGCCTCTGCAACGGAAGAAGGGCCACGGCGGGTTCCAGCCGTACAAGCCGGGGGAGTTCGACTTCCTGGTAGCCTACGACTACTTCACCGACACCTGCTACATCTGGTCGTGGGACGAGGTGAAGGGCAACAACAAGACGATCACGATCTGCCTGGAAGCGGCAGAGGCGTGGAACAAGATGTCCCGGTAGCTCAGTAGGAGAGAGCGCCGCTCTGCGAAGGCGGAGGCCGCAGGTTCAAGTCCTGCTCGGGACACCAACCTCCTTCCGGGGATGCCATGATGCGGAGTAGCTCAGGCGGGAGAGCGGCGGCCTCATAAGCCGTAGGTCACGGGTTCGATCCCCGTCTCCGCAACTTGTCGCGGGATGGAGCAGTCCGGTAGCTCGGCGGCCTCATAAGCCGCAGGTCGAGGGTTCAAATCCCTCTCCCGCAACCATTACTGGCTCGTAGCTCAGATGGTTAGAGCACAGACCTGATAAGTCTGGGGTCGGCGGTTCAAATCCGCCCGAGCCAACCTTCTCCTCCGGGAGAGCCATTGGGGAGTCGTCTAACTGGCAGGACACTGGATTCTGGTTCCAGCAGTTGTAGGTTCGAGTCCTACCTCCCCAGCCATGCCCCGGTAGCACCGAGCGCGCCCTCACCCTTCAATGCCCGCTGACCCGAGAAGGGTTTGCAACGTAGCTCGCAACCCATCCAAGGTTGAAACCGCCACAGCTTCAACACTCTCTCCCCCGACCAGGGGAGAACACGAACGAAGCCTACAAGCAGTTGAGGTCGCAGGTTCGATTCCTGCCCGGGGCTCCTATGATGCGGGGAGGTTGCTGGCACCAACCAGGACTCATGATCCAGGCCACGTCGGTTCGATTCCGGCCCCCGCCACCTGTCAGATTCGGCGCCTCCGGGCGTCTCTTCATGCGGATGTAGCTCAGTTGGTAGAGCGTCGCCTTGCCATGGCGAAGGTTCGCGGGTTCGAGCCCCGTCATCCGCTCCTCTCGATTTTTTTGCCCGAGGGGGGCTCAACTTGATCCCCCCAGAGCGTAGTAGGGGTGTCGAGAGCAGCACCTCCCAAAAAACGGAGAGAAAGTCCTTGACAGGGGTTCCAAGCCCGCGTACAACGGGTGGCGAGCCTCGGCTCTGTGACAACGAGAAGATCGAGAACATCGGCGGGTAGCCTAACAGGTAAAGGCACTGCACCAGACCGTGGCCGGCCGGACCCCTTCAATGCCCGCTGACCCGAGAAGGGTTTGCAACGCCGACCTTGGGCAACGTACCGCAGCCCTTCTCCCTTCGGGGGGAGAACCGGGACTCTCGGAAGCGGTACTTCATCGGGGATGTAGCTCAGTTGGTAGAGCACTTGACTATAAATCAAGCGAAAGCCTAACCCAGCTCTCACACTCTCTCCCACCCCTCGGGGTGGGGGAACACGAACAGAGCCTACAAGCGTGCCCAGGTTCGAGTCCTGGCATCCCCGCATAGCGGACTGACCCACCCTGACGGGTCGAACATGGCGGAGAAGTCCTGTGGAGGACACCAACCTCATCCGTTGGCAACAACCCCTCCAGCTTCGACACTGGTGGCTGGTGGGCCTTCAATGCCCGCTGACCCGAGAAGGGTTTGCAAGCAACCGGGGCGAGAACACGGAAGAAGCCTACAAGCTCAGAAGGTTCGACTCCTTCCTCCGCCACCTTGGGCGCACACACGAACGGAGCCTACAAGCATAAGCTCACCTGGATAGAGCAACGGCCTGCAACGCCGTGGGTCTGGGTTCAAATCCCAGATGCACTCCACCAGCTCCTACACTCGTGCGTCCATCCTTCATCGGCTCGCCCCTGGCCTTACAGGGGCATCATGGGGGCCACCCGTGGGGGCGATGCAAGCCCAGCTCCACCACTCCTGCCGACAGGGGCTAAAGACCCTAGACGGCAGACACGCCCGGAGCCTACAAGCAGCCAAGGGTTCAACTCCCTTGCCCTCCTCCTTGTCGAGCGAGCACGCGGACGAAGCCTACAAGCGTAGCTCACCTGGATAGAGCACGGCCTTCAATGCCCGCTGACCCGAGAAGGGTTTGCAACGCAACGACATCCCCTCCCTACTGACGGCCCGGGGCTCAACTCCCGGGCCGTCTCCGTAGTGGGTCTATGCAGGGCCGCACAGCGCAGCCCTCTTCACTCCCCCCTGCCTCGCGGTGGGGGAACACGATGAGGTGCATCATGCAGATCGCACAGGACCGCCTGGAGGCTCTCGGCCCGGCCGAGCGCATCATCAACACCCTCACCTCGATGACCGACCACATGGTCCACAACCGCCCCGGCCTCGTCTCGAAGGTCAACGGCGGGGTCGGCGCCAAGTGGGAGCCCTGCACCTGGGTCCAGGAGGGCGACGAGAAGGTCGTCTACGTTCTGAGCCAGCAGCCGCAGGGCAAGGGGAAGAAGCCCAAGCAGATCAAGACCCGGGCGGGCGTCCTGCGGGACGACGGCCAGGTGGTCGAGAAGGGCGTCGTCCTCGGCGAGTACCGCAAGCCCAGCGACCGGAAGAAGCTCTTCCCGGAGATCGCGGTCCACCTCTACCGGCAGGTCGCCGAGATCTGGAAGGGCGACAACGAGTTCGCCGCCCACTGGGCGAGCTACGCCTTCCAGCAGGACAACCGCGACCTGAAGGCGGTCCTGGCGGCGTTCATGCTCGTGCAGAACCGTGCTGGCGACCCCGTGATGGACGACGGCGTGGTCCTGTTCCACGACGACGACTTCCGGGCCGTGGGCGAGGCCATGTTCCTGGTCCGCGGGAAGGGCAACGCCCAGATGGAGCCGAAGCTCATCAAGCGGGTCGGCGAGATCCTCCGCCTGGAGGGCGTGGCGGCCATCAACCGTGAGCTGGGCTTCAGCAAGAGCGCCCGGCAGGCGGCGATGGGCCGGTACGAGAAGGCCGTGGTCAAGTGGCTGCGCTACCGCGAGCAGAACCCGAAGATGCTCAAGTCCCTCGTGGACTCCGGGCAGGCGGGGCTCGTGAAGGCGCTGGCTCGCCGGGTCCACTACAAGCCGACCACCGAGGCGTTCTTCGAGATCCTCGGCTGGAACCAGAAGGCCAACGAGCACCGCGGGCTCGCCATCGGCAAGACCTTCGACGGCATCGCGTCCTTCGAGGGGCTGGACGAGGCGGCCATCTGCCAGCGCATCGTGACCGAGAAGATCGGCTACAAGCGGCTGGTGGGCCTCATGCCGAAGGGCCAGGAGATGACGGCGGCCATCATGGCGGCCTGCATCGAGGCCGGGTCCCTGTCCGACAAGGACCTGATCATCCTGACCCCGACGCTGGAGGATCTCGGGCTGCTCAACGTGGAGCCCTTCGCCTCGCGGTGGAAGGCGGCCACGCAGAAGGCCGAGGACCAGCGGGCGGCGAACATCGCCAGGAACGTCAAGTCGAAGGAGGCCCGCGAGGGGCTCCAGGACGCGGCGGACGTGGCGACGGCCAAGGTGCTGACCGAGGTGACGAGGGGCCTGCGGGTCTACTGCATGGTGGACATCTCCTCCTCCATGCACGACGCGCTGACGAAGGCCAAGGCGTACCTGACGAAGTTCCTTGGGGGCTTCCCCCTGGACAAGCTGCACGTCGCGGTCTTCAACACCCAGGGCTCCGAGATCACCATCAAGGCGCCCAAGGCGGTCGCGGTCGAGCACGCCTTCAAGGGGTACGGGGCCAGCGGGGCCACCCGGTACATCGCCGGTGTGGCGGCGCTGAAGCACTACAAGCCGGCGGACGACGAGGACGTGCTCTTCCTGTTCGTCGGGGACCAGGCCGGTGAGGTCGGGACGGTGCTGGCGGACTACATCCGCACCTCCGGGCTGAACCCGGCCGCCTTCGGGTTCCTGAAGGTGCCAGGCTCGATGGAGACGGAGGCCAACCGGGTCCGCACCGTCGAGTACGCCGCGGTGGCGCTGGGCATCCCCTGCTTCAGCATCGACGCGGAGATGTTCGACGGCAGCGACCCCTACGCGATCCCCCGCATCATGCGGGACATGATCGCGGCCACGCCGGTCGTCAAGGCGGCCAACGTGGCGGCACGGCAGCACCGGGTCACGCTCGTCGAGCAGATCCTCAAGACCCCGCTGCTCCAGCGGCCCGCCTGGGCCGACGTGGCCTGACGGAACGGAATTGAGCCCCCGCTTGTGGGCGGGGGCTCAATTCTCCCCGTCCGCCCGTAGTATCGTTGGTGGCTGGTTGGGTTTGACTCCCACCCGGCGGACAGCCAACGTGATGAATCACCCGGCAGCAACCCCGGAAAGGTGATGGGGGAGTTGCCGTTCACGGACGGGCAACGTCGGCGGATTGGAACGCTGCCACCTTCTCGACCTTCTCGCACTGGAGACTCCTCATGAGCTGGCAAGACCTTCTGAACAGCGGTGGCGAGCGGGTGCTCCCCTGGCTGGGTGGTCGGCTGGTCCACAGCAAGGACCGGACGTGGACCATCCAGGGGCGGATGCCCCAGGAGCACGGCTGGTACACCTTCGACACGTCCGGCGGCAGGACGGCCAAGCTCAAGGGCCGGGAGCCGGTGGACCTGGACCCGACCTACGAAGACGGCCAGAAGATCGTCCGCGGGCTCCTGGTCGGCGACCGCATCATCCTCGATGACGCCCGGGTTGTGGCAGACCCGACCCAGCTCATCGAACAGACCGAGCCCGTCTACTGCGTCGAGCGCGGTCTGGACCGCTTCACCCGCATCGTGGCCGTTCGGGCCAAGGAAGGCCGGCTGGTCTACATCCGGCAGGAGTTCCCGCTCGGACCCGAAGCCGAGGTGCTGGCGGCCTACCAGGACCGCAAGGACTCGGTGGACGACATCCCGGGGGTGACCCCTCCGCTGGATCTCGCCTTCCGGTTCATCTCCTACCAGCGGGCACTGGCCGAAGCTCGGGCAGCCGAAGAGGCTCGTCTCCGGGCGGAGGAAGAGGCTCGTCTGGCCCGGGAGGAGGCGGCCCGCCGGCTGTTCAAGCAGGCCGGGACCGCAGACGGACGCCGGGCACTGGCCGAGGTGGACTTCGAGGCGGCAGCCAAGGTTGCTCTCGCGGTCGGCGGGGCCACGTACCTGGACAGCCGGGACGGCTACAAGCGGGACGAGAAGATCGTCCAGTACCGCTTCCGCAACCGCCGGCTGGAGTGCGTCTGTCACGCGAAGACCCTTCGCATCATCGACGCGGGGGTCTGCCTCGACAACCACCGGGGCGAGAAGGACTCGAAGAGCGACACCCTCTTCACCCTGGAGACGCTGCCCACCGTCATCGACGAAGTGATGGACATGGGCCGGCTGGTGGTCTGGCGCGGAGAAGACCCCGAAGTCCGATGGGACGAGGAGCGGTGGTGAGCATGAGCGTCCACGAAGTCATCGTGCTGTTCGACTTGAACGGCAAGGCTTTCCACTGGCACGACGAGAACGCGGAGACGGGCTACGTGCCCGACTCCGACGACCTCTTCGACGTGATCTGGGACAACCGGCACCGTTTCGCGGGGTTCGCCCACACGCACCCGTGGAACGGGTCGGCTGCTCCCTCGGGGATGGACCTGACGACCTTCGAGGCGATCGAGAAGAGCCTGGGCAAGCGGTGCCTCTGGCCGGTCGTCTCGTTCACCGAGATCATGCTCGTGGTCCGCAACCCGGTGACGGGGGACTTCGTGCCGTTCGACCCCAACTACCTGACCGTCGAGTTCGACTGGATCGACGAGCTTCGTCGGCGCTCGGGCTCAACTACGCCCCCCCGTCCGTAGTACGGGGGTGGGAACACGACCACCCTTGCAGAGGAGATGACCAAGATGCCGAACGCAGCAGACCTGATCCTTCAGGGGGACGAGAGGATGGCAGTCCTGATCGTCGCCCTCGATGGCGAGCTGGGCGAGAGCCCGGACCTCGTGCCCTTCGACGCCTCCGACGAGGACGTGAAGCGGTGGGCCACCGAGGCCGTCGCCGGGGGTTCGATCCCCGGTGTGGACGCCCAGCAGATCGACTTCACCAACTACAAGGTCCGGCGCCTCGACGCCAAGGACGGCCTGCCCGACCGGCTCATGGTCCGTCCGAAGACCGAGGTGGGCTGAACCACCAGCGAGCGGGGCGGTCGCAGAGCCGCCCTAGCTCGTGAACCTAGAACTTCTCGAACTGAAGGAGATGGGCATGGCCCTCACCGACATCGACATGAAGGAAGTCGGCCGGAGCATCCAGCTCGCGGGGGCCGTGTACGCCAAGGCCGACTCCGGCCAGCTCTTCCTCGTCCTGCTCCCCCGGGGACTCGACACCGATGCACGTCAGCGGCTCGGGGACATCCTCGGTGAGCGGCTCAAGGCCCACGACGGCGAGCAGTTCGCCAACGTGGTGGACCTGGACGTGGACGAGTGGGATCAGTTCCTCCGCCAGACCGATCTCGTGGAGGTCGAGGCCACCGTGCAAGATCCGACCACGGGCCACATCGCCAAGGCGATCGTCCGCAAGTCGGCCCGACAGGTGAGCCAGCACTACTCCTGGGTGGTCTTCCGCCGGGACGAGTTCAAGTGCCGCTACTGCGGGGCCGACGATGTGCCCCTCACGGTGGACCACCTCGTCACCTGGGAGAGCGGAGGCCCGAGCACCCCCGAGAACCTCGTGTCCTCGTGCCAGAAGTGCAACAACGCCCGGGGAGAGATAGAGTTCTCCGCGTGGCTCATGGACCCCTACTACCGCAAGGTCAGCAAGGGGCTCGACCACCGGGTGAAGTTCGCCAACCAGGCCCTCATCCCCACCCTCGCCAACATCCCGCGGGTGCCCCTCAAGGAGGGGAAGAAGCGGAAGAGGTAGGAGGCCGACATGAAGAAGATCACGCTCATCGGCCTCGGCGCCCTCGGGTCGCACGCGGCCCTCGGACTCCGTAACGTCGGTCTGCTCAAGCTGGTGGACTTCGACCTGGTGGAGCAGAAGAACACCCTGGCCCAGTTCCACACGAAGATGAGCCTGCGGCGGAACAAGGCCCAGGCCCTCCAGCAGGCCATGAACGGCCTGTGGGGGGTGAAGGTCGATGTGGTCCCGCACAAGGTCACCGACGACAACGTGGGGGTCATCCTCGCGGGCTCGGACCTCGTGATCGACTGCACGGACAACATCGCCGCCCGCGCCTGCATCAAGGCCTACTGCGTGAAGGAAGGACTGCCTCTCCTGCACGGGGCCATGTCGCAGGACGGCACCTTCGCCCAGGTCGTCTGGACGGAGGAGTTCGAGGTCGAGGCGGGCGAGGGAGGGGCCACCTGCGAGGATGGGGAGAACCTCCCCTTCCACCTCCTGGTCGGGTCGTTCCTCGCCCAGGTCGCCAAGGACTTCCTCGACAAGGGCAAGCGGCGGAACCTCCAGGTCACGCCGGGCGCCGTGCTGAAGGTGTAGGCCATGAACATCCTGCACCTGTCCAACACGGGCACGGACACCGTGACCTTCTGGTCGAGCCCGGAGAAGCCGAACGGGTGCCTCGTGCAGTTCCCGGGGCACCCGATCATCTTCGCGGTGGCCGCCCTCCGGCGGCCCACCGAGGAGAAGGCCACAGTAGGCCTCTTCGAGATGAGCCCCCAGCTCTACCACTACCTGGGCCAGGAGCTTCAGGGTGGCACCCTGGAGGCCTACGACTTCGAGTTCATCTCGTCCTGGAACGACGTGTACGTCGTTCGCTGCCACGGGGGGATCAGCAACGCCCTTCCCGAGGTGGCGGAGGAGCTGAACCGCCTGGAACTGAAGCTCCAGGGGGACGGCATCGGGATGGAGATCAGGGACGCCATCATCGCCGACCAGTGGTGGCTACCACGACCCGGTAGGACTCTTATACGGTCGCGGTGGTAGAAGGCTCGAACTTGACGAGGCCCTGCCACCGGGCCTTCACGGATCACAACAAGGAGGCCGCCATGGCCCTCAAGGGCGGACGCAGCATCGTCGTCCGGGATCGCTCCTTCCAGTGGGTCGCCACCCACCCCACCGTGCAGTACCGGGGCGAAAGCCCCCGGTACATGGACATCATCGTCCACACGGTCGAGGGGCACGGAAAACTCCGGGCGCACATCGGGTCGGACCTCTGGGACGAGAAGTACACGTCGGACTACCTGGACGGGATCATGCGCCACCGGGCCAGCGTCACCCCCAACGACGTGAGGCTGGTCATCGAGAAGGCTCTGGACGACGGCTGGGAGCCGGTGGCCCACGGACAGTGGGAGCTGGCCGGGCCGCTCAAGCTCGGCGACTACTCGGTGCGGGTGCCGAAGTGAAGCTCCGGCCTCACCGGGACGCAACAACGAGATAGACATCAGCCGCCCAATGGTCTTGCGGCTCTCCCCACCCAAAAACGGACAGATGAAAGGGATCCACATGGCCACAGATTTCCTGGGGATCCATCGACTGTTCGAGTGAGAGGTCCTCCCGGGGTCGCCATGCCCTCGTAGCTCAGTGGATAGAGCATCCGCCTCCTAAGCGGGGGGTCACAGGTTCGAGTCCTGTCGGGGGCGCCTTCAACACCATGCCCGAAGGAGGGTAGGATGGTACGTCGAAAACCGAGCACCGGAACCTGCATGGGCCGATAGCTCAACGGTAGCAGCAAGGGACTTTTAATCCCGAGGTTGTGGGTTCGACTCCCACTCGGCCTACGAAACGGAACAGCATGAGCGGTCTGAAGAGGACGACCATCGAAACCCGGCTGAAGTTGCCGGAAGACCTCGCCACCCGGCTTCACAGCATGGCCCGGGAGAGGGAGATGACGCTCAACCAACTGCTGTCCGAGCTGGTCCAGGTTGGCGTGATCAGCCTGGAGAAAGACCCGCCCACCCTGGAGACAGGGGGGCGAACAGGGGAGGGGTACGTCCTCTCCTATCCGATGCGGAAGTAGCTCAGTGGTAGAGCACGAGCTTCCCAAGCTCGGGGTCGCGGGTTCAACCCCCGTCTTCCGCTCCAACGCGAGGGGTGCAACATGGGCTTCATCATCGCCGCAGACGAGGTTGGCCGAGGGTGTCTGGCAGGCCCCCTGGTCGTCGGTGCCGTCCTGGTGCCCGAGGACATGGATCGCATCACCGGGGTCAACGACAGCAAGAAGCTGTCCCCGGCCGCCCGGCAGAAGGTGTCCACCACCCTGCTCAGCACCGACGACGTGACGGCGACGACCTACTGGGTCCACGCCAGCGACATCGACAGCGGGGGGATGACGAGGGCGCTGACGACAGCGTTCCTCGGGGCGGTCAACACGCTGCTGAGCCAGATGAAGGATCGCGGCCAGGTGGTCGAGGTCCGCATCGACGGGTCCACGATGCCCAGCATCGGCTTCGGCCGCATCCCGGTGAAGTTCATCGTGAAGGGGGATGCCCTCGACTGGAGGATCGGAGCGGCCAGCATCATCGCCAAGGTCACCCGAGACACCTGGATGGAGGAGCAGCATCCTGACCACCCCGAGTACCGCTGGGACAGCAACAAGGGGTACGGCAGCAAGGACCACACGGACGCGATCCGCAAGCATGGTCTGACCTCCCTGCACCGGGCGACGTTCTGCCGCCGGTTCGTCCCCGTGGCTCCTCCGGCGGACGATGATGACCTCGACTTCCTCCTCAATGGCCTGTAGCTCAACTGGTAGAGCGCCTGCTCGACGCGCAGGAGGTAGCCGGTTCAACCCCGGCCAGGCCAACCTGGGGGCTCAACTCCGAGCCCTGACCCGTAGTGTGGGCGCAACAACCTGATTTGAGGGAGAGCCAGTGGCGACGACCGTGGAGAACCGGAAGTGCTCGTGCGGTAAGAAGTACCGGACCAAGGTGAAGAAGGGGAAGGACACCCGTGCCTGTCCCGGCTGCGGGAAGGACAACAGCCGACCAGTGGTGGCTACCACGACCCGGTAGGACTCCTATACGGTCGCGGTGGTAGAAGGCTCGAACTTGACGAGGCCCTGCCATGACGCTCAACCAGCAGATCACCCGGCTCGCTCACCAGGTCGTGTTCGCGTTGCGGATGGGTTCACGGGTCACCCGTGAACCCATCCGCATGAAGTACGTCAACCTCGGCGACTTCCGGGGCACGAATCCGGTCCAGGACTCCTGGGTGTTCGACATCACCGGGCCGTTCGACGCGATGCAGCCGCTCATCCCGATCCTGAAGAAGTACGGCTTCAAGTGGAACGCGGCGGCCAAGACCTGGAGCCTCGACGCCACCCAGTACGTCTACAGCAACCGCCGGCTCGATGCCCTCTGGAACTGGGCACGCAAGAACCAGGAGGCCGCCTACAAGGAGCTGACGCCCCTGGTCGAGAAGTACAACCGTGACACCGCGGCCGAGAACCAGGGTTCACAGCTCAGCGTGCGCGAGCTGATGCAGAAGCTCCAGAGCAAGGAGCGGCTCACCCAGCGGCTCAACACCTACGGGCTCACGGTCCAGTTCGAGTGGCCTGACCGCTACTCGACCGACGAGGCGAAGGCCTGGGTCACGGGCAACACGTTCCCCATCAAGAACGTGATGAAGAAGCACGGCTTCCGCTGGGGCCGGG
>Ga0265293_10005557_pt1 | contig 20944 bp, 20 predicted proteins | sample Munlanlewell138R_FD_192505 | JGI IMG/M metagenome (GOLD analysis project Ga0265293, IMG submission 192505) | Leachate microbial communities from a municipal landfill in Southern Ontario, Canada - Leachate well 138R | ecosystem: Engineered > Solid waste > Landfill > Unclassified | place: Canada... | reverse complement strand
AGTGCGGCGAATACGTAAGAATTTGTTAATGATTTCAACGCCGTTTTGATCGCAAATTAACCAACCATTAGGGTTAACGGACTATTGATTTGCATGAGGATCGGCCGCCCTGAAACGGCCGCGCCAGCAGATGGAGGCGGGCTCTCATGCAGATTTGGCGCAATCACGCCGCGAACGGACGCCGTCTGGTAACGGCTGCTCTCGCCGTTGTCCTGATGGCAAGCGTCTCGGGCTGCGGCACCGACAAGATGAAGACCGGTTCTATCGGTCGCGCCGGTGGCGGCAAATCGATGGAGACGATGTCCTCCGGTCAGTTGCGCAACGCATCGGCGAGCCTCGGCAAGGCCTATGCTGCAAACCCGAACGACAAGGCAACTGCCATACAGTTCGCCACGGTTCTGCAGATGGACGGCAATGCCCAGCAATCGCTGGCCGTGATGCGCAAGCTGGCCATCGCCCATCCGAAAGACAGGCAGGTTCTTGCGGCCTATGGCAAGGCGCTCGCGGCCAATGGCCAGTTTGAGCCCGCCCTTGACGCCGTTCGCCGTGCCCAGACCCCGGAATATCCGGACTGGCGCCTGATGTCTGCCGAGGGTGCTATACTCGACCAGATCGGCCAGAAGGACAATGCCCGCCAGCTCTATCGCAAGGCCCTCGATCTCAAGCCGGAAGAACCCTCGGTGCTGTCCAATCTCGGTATGTCCTATGTTCTGGAAGGCGATCTGCGAACGGCGGAAAGCTTCCTCGCCTCGGCGGCACGGCAGCCGGGCGCCGACAGCCGCGTGCGCCAGAACCTTGCGCTGGTCGTTGGCCTGCAGGGGCGTTTCGACGAGGCCGAACGCATCGCCTCGCAGGAACTGTCGCCCGATCAGGCACGATCCAACGTGGCCTACCTGCGCTCCATGCTGGCGCAGCAGAATTCCTGGAGCCAGCTGAAGGCGCAGGACGGCAAGAAATCCACGACAAACTGACATTTTCCGGTCCGGCGACACGCCGTCCGGCAAGCCGTATTGCGTTTACGTAAAGGTAAGGTGATAAGCTCGTCCCCGGCAGGCATTTCAGGCGCGTTGCTCTCTTCATGACGGCCCGGCATCATTGTCGACCTTCCATGAAGAACAGCCGCGACCCCTGCCCCTTGGGTGATTTCACAAGCCGGACCCTGTATCGTGGCGCTCGACTTTCTGACGCTCTACATCGTCATCCTGCTCAACTCGCTGACCGTCAGCGTGATCTGGGCAGCGGTTTCCTATGTCTACCGCTCTTTCATCACCGCCCGCATCTGGCTGGCAGGCTGCCTGCTGTCGGTGATCGGCGGCGCTGTCCTGTCGCTGCAGGGCAATGAGGGCGCACTGGTCCCGGCTATCGTCGGAAACGGCTTCGTCATCTTCGGCTTCTGTCTTTTCTGGGTCGGCGTGCGCCATTTTTACGGCGCTGGCGGAGGCTGGAAGGCCAGTGTCGCCATCACCATTGCCAGCATGCTGTGCATGGTGGCGGCTTTCGAAAGCTGGAACTGGCGCAACGTCGTTTATGCAACGGCTCAATCCGTCCCGATGCTGCTTGCCGCGATTTTCCTGCTGCGCCGTCCGGAGCGAAAGCTTGGCGACTGGATCGCGGCTGCCGCCATGCTGATCGGCGTGGCTGGCCATGCGGTGGAAACCGCCCTGAATTTTATGCTCATGGGCGGCTACACGGACCGCGGCTTCTACAATGTCGTCGAGTCCTACGCGCTTCTGTGCGTGATCTTCAGCGGTGTGGTGTGGAACTTCGGCTTTGTCGTCATGGCCATGGACCGGCTGCGCGACGAGGTCGCCGCGCTCGCCTCGAAGGACGCGTTGACCGGGCTGCCGAACAGACGCCTGTTTCTGGAACGCCTTGCCGCCGAAGTCATGAGATCGGGCCGCACCGGGCGCCCCTTCGCGGTTTTCATCATCGATCTCGACCTGTTCAAGGAAATCAACGACGAGCACGGCCATGCGGCGGGCGACGATGCCTTGCGTCATCTGGCGCATACCCTGTCATCGCATCTGAGGCCGACGGACTTCCCTGCCCGCTATGGCGGGGATGAATTTTGCGCGGTTCTGCCGGAAACCACGGCAGCGCAGGCGAAATCCTGCGCCTCTGCGCTTGTCGAAGCCGTGCGCTCGCAGCCATGGCACTGGCAGGGCCGCAGCTTTCCGCTCAGCGTCAGTCTGGGCGCGGCGGTGTGGTCGAAAGCCTCCCCCACTCAGCCAGAATCACTGATGGAACAGGCGGATCAGGCGCTTTACGCAGTCAAAAAGCGTGGCCGCAACGGGTGCGAAGTCTTCAGCCCGGCACACGCGCGCAGCGACGCTGCGTGATCGGACGGAAGTGCAACAGCACCGGGGTTACCATGCGGACAGTCATTCACAAACATGACAGGCGGACTTTTGCGCTCTTCGGCTGCCGCTATTCGACGCTGGAACTTGAGGTGACCTTTGGCTGATCGCCGAAGAAACCGCCATTTTCGCGCAGTTGCATGATTGCCGGGCCGATGATGACCGCGAACAGCACGGGCAGGAAAAACAGGATCATCGGTACGGTAAGTTTCGGCGGCAGCGCGGCAGCCTTCTTTTCCGCCTCGGTCATGCGCGCTTCGCGGCTCTCCGCCGAAAGCACGCGCAGGGCATGGGCCACCGGCGTGCCATAGCGCTCTGCCTGAATAAGCGCCTGCGTAACCGACTTCACCGGCTCCAGCCCCGTGCGCTCGGCAAGATTTTCGTAAGCCTGCCGGCGCTCCTGCAGATAGGAGAGTTCGGCTGTGGTCAGGATGAATTCTTCGGCAAGCTCCACCGACTGGGAGCCGATCTCGTCGGCCACCTTGCGCATCGCCGCTTCGACCGACATGCCCGATTCGACGCAGATCAGCATCAGATCCAGCGCATCTGGCCAGGCGCGCTTGATGGATTCCTTGCGCTTGGTGGCGCGGTTGGTGACGTAGATGACAGGTGCGTAGAACCCCGCATAGGCAGCGCCGATGCAGGCGAGCACACGGATCATAATCGGCTTTTCCGCCATGACGCCGAGACCGAAGATGTAGAACACGGCAAAAGACAGACCGGCAAAGGGCAGGACGAGGCGAAAAAACAGGAATTTCGTCATCGGGTTCTGGCCACGGAAACCGGCTGTCTTGAGATGACGCACCGTGTTCTCGTCGGCCAGAAGGCGACGCAGATCGAGCTTGTCGACGATGTTGCGCATGCCGGTGGACTGCTGCTCGCGCAGGCCACGGCTGCGGCGCTCCGCTTCCGCCGCAAGACGCGCGCGCTGCTTCGCGCGCAGTTCGTCCCGCTCCAGCGCAACCGCTTTCATCCGGGTCTTGAGGGGATCGCCGCCGAAAGCCGGAAGCAGCGTCATCATCGTTGCAAAAACGGCGATGCCGACCAGAATTGCCGTCAGGAACACCGGATCGGTCAGGGTCTTGATGGTCAGATCTGTCACGGCAAACTCCCGTTCAATGCATCCAGTAAGCGCGTCCGCTTAAATCCTAGACGTCGAAATTCATCATCTTGCGCATCACGAAAATGCCGATCGACATCCACAAAGCCGAAACGCCAAGGATCATGTTTCCGCCGGAGGTGGTGAACAACGGTGTGATGTATTCCGGGCTCGTGAGATAGACGAGAAAAGCCACGATGATGGGCAGAGAACCGATGATGACGGCCGACGCCTTTGCCTCCATCGACAAGGCTGCGACTTTGGCTTTCATCTTCTTGCGATCACGCAACACACGCGAAAGATTGCCAAGGGCCTCCGAGAGGTTACCACCGGCCTGCGCCTGAATCTGGATGACGATTCCGAAGAATCCCGCTTCCGAACACGGCATGGTTTCAGGCATCCGCATGGCGGCATCGGGAATAGACAGGCCCATCTGCTGGGCATCGACGATGCGGCGGAATTCGCCGCGTACCGGTTCCGGTGCTTCTGAAGCAATCAGGCGAACCCCGTCGTTCAGGGGCAGGCCCGATTTCACCGCGCGCACGATGATGTCCAGCGCGTTTGGAAATTCGTTGAGGAAGGCCTTTACGCGCCGCGCACGCAGGAAGGATATGATCCAACGCGGCAGCCCAAGGCCGCCTGCCACAAGAACGCCGGGCAGAATGATCGGCGGCAGACCGACCACAAAGGCAACCAGCGTCAGGGTAAATCCGCATATCGCCGAGGAGAGATAGAAGCGCCCGAGGCTCAGGTCGAGACCGGCCTGCCGGATCTGGAGCTTGAGGGGCGCTTTTCTGACATTACGGTCCTGAAGCTTCTGCTTCTCGTCCAGTTCCTTCAGTGACTCCTGAACCGACTTGCGGCGCTTTGCTGCTTCAGCGACACGATCGCGCGAGGCCTTGACCAAGGCCCTGTCGGAGTCGGCGGCCTTGATCGTCTGCAAACGCTTGCCGACGTTCTTTTCTTCGCTGATGCGGTTGAAGAGAAAGGCGTAAGCAACCGCGCCGGCGCTCATGCCAGCCAGCACAACGAACATCAGGACGGTGCTGTCAATTCCGAACATTGCGGCTGCCCTCCACGCTCATGGTGCTCAATCAGCCCGCTTTTCCATGGCTTCCAAAGCGACAGCCAGCCTCTGATCCTCGCCATAATAGCGGGCGCGGTCCCAGAAATGCGGCCGGCCGATACCCGTTGAGACATGCTCGCCGATCAGCTTGCCGTTCGCGTCCTCGCCCTTGATGTTGTAGAGAACCAGATCCTGGGTAATGACCACGTCGCCTTCCATGCCGATCACTTCGGTGACGTGGGTGATGCGGCGTGAGCCATCGCGCAGGCGGGCAGCCTGAACGATCACGTCGACCGAGCCGACGATGATCTCGCGCACCGTGCGCTGCGGCAGCGAATAGCCGCCCATGGCGATCATGGATTCCATGCGGCTGAGGCATTCGCGCGGGCTGTTGGCGTGGATCGTTCCCATCGAGCCGTCGTGGCCGGTGTTCATGGCCTGCAGCAGGTCGAACACTTCCGGACCGCGCACCTCGCCGACGATGATCCGCTCCGGGCGCATGCGCAGGCAGTTCTTCACCAGATCGCGCATCGTCACCTCGCCCTCGCCTTCAAGGTTAGGCGGGCGGGTTTCGAGGCGCACCACATGCGGCTGCTGAAGCTGAAGTTCGGCCGAGTCCTCGCAGGTTATGATGCGCTCGTCGCGGTCGACATAGTTGGTCAGGCAGTTGAGCAGGGTGGTCTTGCCCGAACCCGTGCCGCCCGAGATCACCACATTGCAGCGCACCCGGCCGATGATCTTGAGGATTTCTGCGCCTTCCGGCGAGATCGCGCCAAAACGCACGAGCTGGTCAAGGGTCAGCTTGTCCTTCTTGAACTTGCGGATGGTGAGCGCGGTTCCGTCGATGGCCAGCGGCGGCGCAATGACGTTGACACGCGAACCATCGGGCAGTCTGGCGTCGCAGATGGGTGAGGATTCATCGACGCGGCGGCCCACCTGGCTGACGATGCGCTGACAGATGTTGAGCAATTGCTGGTTGTCGCGGAAGCGAATGCCGGTCTGCTCGACCTTGCCGTTCACCTCGATATAGACGTTGCGCGAGCCGTTCACCATGATGTCGGCAATGTCGTCGCGGGCCAGAAGCGGCTCCAGCGGACCATAGCCGAGAACGTCATTGCAGATGTCTTCGAGCAGTTCTTCCTGCTCGGCGATCGACATGGCGAAATTCTTGATCGCGATGATGTCGTTGACGATATCGCGGATTTCCTCGCGCGCCGCCTCGGGATCAAGCTTGGCGAGCTGCGACAGGTCGATGGTATCGATGAGCGCGGCGAAGACCTGGCTCTTGGTGTCGTAATAGCTTTCGCTGCGCTCGCGCTGCACGCGCTTTGGCTGTGCCGCCAGCGGGGGAGCCTCAACAACACGGCGCGCAGGCGTGGGCACTGGCGCGGCCGGCTCGGCAACGCGCGATGGAGAGGTGTCCGCTGTGCCTGCAGCCGGGGCTGCCGGCGCAGGCGCTGGCCGCGAGAACAACGGCTTGTCCCTGTCGTCACTGCCTCTTTTTCCGAACATGATCGACTACCTGTTCCCTGCCCCGGCTATGCTCACTTTGCGCGCTTCAGCTTTTCAAGGATCGAGCCCAGTCCGGCCTTCTTGCGAGCCTTGATTTCGGCGCGCCCCGTCAGCACATGGGCGATGTCGTTGATGGTGGCCACAACCGGGCTTTTGGCATCCATTTCGCCCAGCATGCGCCCGTTATTGGCGGCATTGCCGAAAAGCTGCGGATCGAAGGGGATCACCGCCATCGGCTCCGTTTCCAGCGGCTCGGCGAAATCCTGAACCGAAATCTCTGGGCGCTTCGGCACGCCCGTCTGGTTGAGGATCAGCTTCGGCGGCGGATCGTTGGGCCGCAGACGCCTCAGCATGTCCATAAGGTTCTTGGTGTTGCGCAGGTTGGCGAGTTCCGGCGTCGCGGTGATCACCACCTCGTCGGCGTGCATGAGCGTGCTCTTGCTCCAGCCGCTCCAGATGTGAGGAACGTCGAGAACGATGACGGGCGCCGTGCGCTGCGCCGTATCGATGATCTGGGCGAAGGCGTCGGCATCGAAATCGTAGACCCGGTCGAGCGTCGAAGGCGCGGCCAGCAGCGACAGGTTTTCCGCGCACTGGGCCAGCAGGCGGTCGAGATAGACTTCGTCGACGCGCTCGGGCGAGAACACAGCCTCGGCAATCCCCTGAGCCGGATCCTGATCGAAATTGATGTTGGCCGTGCCGAAAGCGAGATCCATGTCGGCGACGACAACCTCGGACCTGAACAGTGAGGAAATCGCCCAGCCCACATTGTGCGCAATGGTAGACGAGCCGGTGCCGCCCTTGGCTCCGACAAAGGCGATGGAACGGCCGATCGGTGCCGCCTCAGGATCAACGAAGATCGTGGCAATGACACTGACGATGTCGGCCATCGATACCGGCGCAACCACATATTCGGAGATGCCGTTGCGGATCAGCTCGCGATACAGCCCGACATCATTGTAGTGCCCGACGACAACGACCTTGGTGGAAGGGTCGCAATGCTCGGCGAGCTGCGCAAGCTGCTCCAGCAGTTCCTTCGGCTCGCTGCGGGACTCCAGAATGATCAGGTTCGGCGTGGGCGCGGTCTGATAGAACTCTATCGCCGTGGCGATCCCGCCCATATGCACCTTCAGATGCGCCTTCGACATGCGGCGGTCATCACCGGCACGTTCGATGGGAACCGAGACCCCTTCGCTCTCGCAGAACGCCTGGATGGAGATGCGCGGGATCGGCCGCAGCATCTGCATGGAGGTCAGGTCCTGTTCGGCGGAAATTTCCGCCTCGATCACATGTTCATAAGCCAGATTTGTCATGCTGCTTGCCCCCCGGACAGGCCGGACTTCATCAATAGTTCACTTCGCCAGCGGTGGTGCCGTTTCCGGCTTCCCGGTAAACGTCGATAACCACGTTACGGTTTTCCGCATCTATTGTGGTCTGCTTGCGCGGACCCAGCAGGTCGGCCGGATTGGCGATCTGTGCGGCAAGATTGTTCTGGTACGAGCAGCCGAAATTCGCGTAGTGCCTGTTGTCGGACGTATCCAGAATATCCTTCGGCCAGCGCCCGCACTTGTCGGTCTGCGCCCTGATCGAACTGTAGACCAGCCGCACCGGCGCGGTCAGTTCATCGGGCGAAGCCTGGTAGCGCGCCATCGCGATGCGATTGGGCCTGACGCCGTTCGCCGCGGCCAGACGAGCAAATTCGCGGGCTACCTTGCCGGCGGCATGCTCGTTTGCGGATCCGGCCGGGACTGCAATCGTAAGAACAGGAGCAGCACCAGTGTCATATCCGTCAAGGAACCCGGCCAGCGCCTGACGCTGCATTTTGGAGACACCCTGTGCCGAGGCTGACACCGGCAGGTCCAGTGTCTTGTCCTTCTCCGAAATGACGATCGGATGATTGGTGCGATAGTCATCCGGAATGGACCCGACGACGACGCTGTCGCGATTGGCGCATCCGGCCAGCAGCGCGGCGGCGGCCACGGTCAGGATTGCGACACTTGCCCTTGCTTTGAACATTGCGCTCGACATGCCCGTTTCCCCGCTCACTTGTAGATGAAGCCGACCATGCCGTGATAGCGACCGGCAGGCTTGTCGGTTTTCATGGTGCCGTAGACACGGTTCACGCGGCCAAGGAACATGGCGGCGCCATCGCTTGCGGCATTGAAATTGTCATCCGGCTTGGCCAGCTCATTGCGCGCCACCGGCTTCGACAGATAGGGCGTGACGATAATGACCAGCTCGGTTTCGTTGCGCACGAAGTCCCGGCTGCGAAACAGCGTTCCCAGAACCGGAATCTTCGACATGCCAGGCAGCCCCGTAGCAACCTGACGCACGTCATCGCGCACGAGGCCCGCGATCATCATCGATCCACCAGAGGGAAGTTCGATTGTGGTGTCGGCGAGGCGCTTACGCAGGGATACCGAGTTGACCGTCAATCCCCGCCCGCCACTGCTCATGCCGGGTGACTCGTTGGTCGGTTCCGAAACCGAAGTCCTGACCTTCAGGCTGATGCGGCCCGCTGAGAGAACGACGGGCCGGAATTCGAGGCCAATCCCATACTCGATCCTGCGATAATTAAGCACAGTATCGCCATCACGATTCTCATTGTTTTTGGTGCTGGATACACCGTCAAATATGTTGAATTCGCCACCAACCCGGAACGTCGCCTGTTCACCTGAAATAGCGGTGAGTGTCGGCTCGGCCAACGTTTTCATAACGCCGGCCTGCTCCATTGCATTCAGATAACCGTCGATCAGCGTGCTTCCGGCCCTGTAGCTGCCTGTAATATTCGAACTTGGGATGCCCCCAAGGCCCATTGCGTTCTCACTCAGCGCTCCCCAGGAAATGCCGTTGGAATTTCCGCTGGCCAGTATGCCGACATTGAGCTGCTTCATCACGTTGCGGCTGACCTCGGCGACCGTCACTTTCAGCGTGACCTGATCTTCGCCCATGATCTGGAGCATGTTGATGATGGCGCTGCGCTGGCGCTGGCTGTCGGGATTGTTGATGTCCACGCCGGAGTTCGAGGACCCGCCGGCCGCCGTCTGGGAATATTGGCCCGTCGTCGCCTCGCCGCCGGTCACGAATGCATTCGCAAGCTGCTCGGCGCGCTTGGCATCCAGAGGTGTGTCGACCGTGCCGGTCAGAACCACGTTGTCGTTGACCAGTTCAACCCTGATGTTGGAATTCGGAATGAAGCGCTTGAGATAGTCTTCGATACCGGCGACATCGCGCTCGATCGTCAGGTCGAAGCTGGCAATCTGCTCGCCGTTGGGTCCGAACACGAAAATGTTGGTTTCACCAACCGCCTTGCCGAAAAGATAGATCCGCCTCGACGTGCGCGTCACCGCGTCGGCGACACCGGGATTGGCGACCAGAATGTCGTAAGCGTCACGCGGCAGATCGATGACCACCGATTTGTTGAGGCCAAGCTTGATGCGCTGACTGGCTGAGGTCGCGCTCACCTGGCCTGCTGCATCGGCCGTCATCGTTCCGGACGGAACGGTGACAGCGAAAATAGCGAGAGCGGCGGCGACTGTGACCGGAAGTTTCGCGAATGACCTCATTTCCTTGCCCCCACTTCGGAAACTTCGCCAGACCGGATAAGACGCACGGTGCCGCGGCGGCCGTTGCCGCTGACCAGATAGTCTGCCTCGCTCAGGCCTGTTTCCTGCGTATCCTTGATCGAGCGCAGCGCCAGCGTGAGGCGATCCGCCATCTGCTGGGCGACGGTGATGATTTCCGACTGCCGCGGCGTCAGCTCCAGCGTCGCGGTCTGGCCAACCCGCGTCTTCTTGCCCTCCTCATCCTCCTGGATGGTCTGATCAATGGCGAGGACGCGAATGTTCTTCAGGATCGTTTCAGTGGTGAAGCCGCTGCCGCCGCCGGCATTGTCGGCACGGCGGGTCATGATGACGTCCACATAATCGTTGGGAAGGATGAAGCCGCCGGCGGAGGTATCGGCTGCGATCGAAGTGGCCACCGCGCGGTGGCCCGACGGCAGGATCGACGACATGAAGCTCTGTCCTTCGTCGATCAGTTTCGCACGCCGCACCGGCTCGCCACTGTACATCGCCATGCGCGTGACGGAACCTTTCAGCTTTTCGACCGCATCGGGTTCGTTGTCTCGCGTGATAAAGTGCTGATTGACGGCATTTTCGGGCCATGCCGACCACGCGACATTGGAACCCAGCGGCGCACCGATCGGCACATCGCCCGACACAATAGCTACATCGACCATCTTCACAGCCGGCTCACGCGGCTGCGGCTCAGCCACGACAGGCTGCGGCGGCGGAACCGCCATGTTCTTGGCGACATAGCCCGCACCGCCTGCAGCGGCGACCGCAACGCCCAAAATTATCAAACGGGATGCAGCCATGCGTCCAACCCCTAAGCCCCAGAAAGCACCAACCCAGGTCGGACATTGCAGCGCCAATCCTCAAATTATGGTTAATGGGCTGCTTACAAAATTGCTTAACGCAAGGTTATCGCCGTTTTCGGCCAAAAAAATATGCCGCACGGTCAGGTGCGGCGTATTGGAAGCCTGTTCCGGAAATTCTGCGTTTCAGGCGATCAGCCTGCCAGACGGGCGATGGCCCACGTGGCCAGCGCGGTTTTGGGATAGATCACAAGGCCCGCGAAACCCAGCGCAACACCGTAGGGGATACCCACGCTGGTATCGCCGAAATGGCGCAGGAACATGTTGTCACGCGTGAAATCCGCCAGAAACGACTTGCGATATATGAGTGTGGCAAGCGTCAGCAGGCCGCCGACAAACGATGCATAGATGAGGTATTCCACCAGCAGCATGTCGAAGCCCATCCAGACGGCGGTTGCCGCCATGAGCTTGGCATCGCCGCCGCCCATGCCGCCGATGGCGAACAGGACGAAGGTTGCGCTCAGAACCAGCGCGCCCGCGGCCAGATGCATTCCCACAGTGCTCCACTCCATGCCGGTCAGCGGGGCGATCACCAGGAAGCTGCCCACCAGCACCAGAGACACGCGATTGGCGATGGTCATCGAAAGCGCATCCGAGACCGCTGCGAAGACCATGCAAAACGGGAAAATGACGAAAATCAAAGCTTCAAGCATGGAGGCCCCACCCGACATGTAATGACAGGGGCATCCTTACATGCCTTGCGTTAAAGATCGGTGAGCCTGTGCCTGAATGGCTGCATGCGAAGCTTAACCGTTGCTTCACCAAAACCGTTCATATTCCGTTGATCACTCTGGCGGAGCGGGAGAACTGGCATGGGCATGTCGAGACCGGTGTTGCTTGCGGGCGCTTTGTTCGCGGCGGGAAACTGCACAGTCTGGGCCGCGGAAACGACTGTTGCCGAGCCGGTGGTGGAAGCGGCCGCGCCCGCGACAGAAGCCGGCATCGAGGTCGTCATGAACCAGGCCCGCATCGTCAAGCTGTCGCGCCCGGCCGATACGATCGTGATCGGCAACTCCGAAATCGCGGATGCATCGGTTCAGGATGCCACGACGGTAATCCTGACCGGCAAGGGATTTGGGGTCACCAATCTGGTCATTCTGGACAGCGACGGGGCTCCGATCATGGATGAACAGGTGACGGTCGCGCGCCAGACGGCCTCGACGGTGCGCATCTACAGGCGCTCAGACGTGCAGACCATGTCCTGCACGCCATATTGCGAAAGCTCCCACAAGAGCGAGGCCGAGAGACTGTCTGACAGCGACATGAGGCGCGAGTAACCGGCTCATCAGGTCAACCGCATCCGGCCGCGGCAATCCAAGGTTGACGCACCCTTAATTGCCACCGTCGGAATTTAGCGATCCCCAAACGGGACTTCAACGGCTTCCCGCTATGATCCGATCCACTGACAAAGGGGGTCGGCGGTAGAGACATGGAAAGCGTTCCCAACAGGTCCCGCACGAAGGCGAGGCGGCATCTGACGAGTCTTCTCGGCAGGTTCAGTCGCGATGCAAAAGGCAGCACGGCGATTGAATTCGGCATGCTCATCCTGCCGTTCGCCCTGCTGACCTTCGCCATTCTGGAAAGCTGCATCTCGTTTGCGGGAAAACAGATTCTTGCGAACGCCGCCGACGATGTGGCGCGCCAGTTCCGCACCGGCCAGTGGCAGGCACCGGTCACGGCTGCAGAAAAAACAGCCTTGCAGGAAAAGATCTTCACACTTGTCTGCGGCCGGATGTCGGTCATCGTCACCGAGAACTGCCCCGGACTGAAGATAGACCTTCGTCACTTCGACAATTTCACCGATGCCGCGAAACTCGGCTACGCCATCGAAGGCAAGCAGCTGGTTCTGACGGACGATGGCAAGACGGACACCAAGGGCTTCGTTATCGATCCGGGTTCGACCATGTCGCGCAACATGCTGCGCCTCTTCTACGAATGGCCGATCATCACCGACTACATGAGCAAATACATGGCACCGCTGGCAGACAACAAGACGGTGCATTTTGCCACCATGACCTGGCAGAACGAACCTTACTGACACGCGCCGCCGCACACAAACGGCTGAAGATGATCGCTGGTACGGGGGTACTAAGCATGCTGAAAAATCTGAGAGAGAAAATCGCCGGTTTCAGGCGCGACCGGCGCGGCGTTGCGGCGGTCGAGTTCGCTTTCATCGCACCGATCATGCTGGCGCTTTATTTCATGACCGTCGAAGCGGTGCAGGGCATCGACACCAGCAAGCAACTCAGCCGGCTGGGTTCCATGGTGGCCGATCTCGTCGGGCAACAGGATACTCTGACGAAGGAGGCTCTGACAGGCATCATGCGCGTCGGCCAGACGACGATGCGTCCCTACAATCGCTCCAGCCCGACGATCACGGTCACCGGGATCAAGATTTCAAAGAACAAGGGTGGCAGCCTCGAACCCAAGGTCGAGTGGTCGGGAAAACTGACGAACAACACCTACAGCACGGGTATCGCCAAAAACTCCATCGTCACCGTGCCGGAGAACATGAAGACAGACGACACGTTCCTCATAAAGGTGGAAATCAGCCTGGGTTACAGACCGATCATCGCCTGGGCCTCAGGCGCTGAAAGAACCACGGGCCTGACCGGCGCGTTCAGCAACATCAATATGAACGAGGTCTATTACGGCAGACCGCGAATCCGGCGGGAAATCGCCTGTTCCAACTGCTGACCCAACGGCAGGCCTGACCGGCGTTTGCAGATTGCCAAGGTGCCATGCCGGGCTTATGTCTGGATCTCCTGATCAAGCTGATCCGCGTCCGCAGGACCGCCCCGCCTCGGAGGATGTGATCCTTACCATAAGGTCGTAATGGCGCGCGCTTTCGTTTTTGTTCTCGATTCCTTCGGCATCGGCGGCGCAGCAGACGCGGCCGAGTTCGGGGACGAGGGGGCCAACACTTTCGCCCACATCGCCGATGCATGCCGCTCCGGCAAGGCGGACCGGCCGGGCCTGCGCAACGGCCCGCTTCTTCTTCCCAACATGACGGCACTGGGTCTTGGTCAAGCTGCCCACATCGCTTCAGGATATGATTTCGGGCCTGCCAGCGCACCGCTTCTGCCTTCCTCCTTTCACGGAGCCGCGCAGGAGATTTCAAGCGGCAAGGACACGCCGTCCGGACATTGGGAGATCGCCGCGCTGCCGATGCGCTTTGGCTGGGGGAGATTTCCCGACACGGTGCCCGCCTTCCCCCCTGCCCTGACCGAAGCCATGATCCGCGAAGGCAACGTGCCCGGCATCCTCGGCAACTGCCATTCAGACGGCATGGCGGCAATCGAGATATTCGGGGAAGAACACATCGAGACCGGCAAGCCGATCTGCTACACATCCGTCGATTCCGTGCTGCAGATCGCAGCGCATGAAGAGCATTTCGGGCTCGACCGGCTTTATGAATTCTGCAGGATCGTGCGGCGGCTGTGCGATCCGCTCAAGATCGGCCGTGTCATTGCCCGCCCCTTCCTCGGCGAGACCGCGGACACGTTCAAACGCACCGCCAACCGGCGCGACTATGCCGTCTCCCCGCCCGAACCCACCCTTCTCGACCGGATCACCGAAGCGCATGGGCGCGTTCTGGCCGTTGGCAAGATCGGTGACATCTTTGCCCATCGCGGCGTGACCACTCTGCGCAAGGCCGCCGGCAACATGGCCATGTTCGATCAGGCGCTGGAGGCGATGAAGGAAGCGATTGACGGCGACTTCGTGTTTGCCAATTTCGTCGACTTCGACAGCGAGTTCGGCCATCGCCGCGACCCCGCCGGCTATGCGGCGGCACTGGAAGCGTTCGACTGCCGCGTACCGGAAGCGCTGGCGCTTCTGGCACCCGGCGATCTGTTCGTGCTTACGGCCGACCATGGCAATGACCCCACATGGCGCGGCACCGACCATACGCGCGAACGCATTCCGCTCATCGGCCTTGCGCCGGGGCTGACAGGCGGGAGCGCGGGCCTGAGAACGACATTCTCCGATATCGGCGAAACGGTCGCCGAGCATCTGGGCATCGGACCGGGAAAATACGGAACGTCCTTTTACGGAGATATCGGCGGCCATGCCTGAACTGCCCGAGGTGGAAACCGTCCGGCGCGGGCTCCAGCCGGTTCTGGAAGGCGCCCGCATCGTCAGGGTCGAGACCCGCCGTCCCAACCTGCGCTTCCCCTTTCCTGAAAAATTCGCCGAACGCCTTGATGGGCGCACCATCACCGCGCTTGGCCGGCGCGCCAAATATCTGACCATGCACACAGATGGCGGCCCGGCCCTCATCTGCCATCTGGGCATGACCGGATCTTTCCGCATCGAGGACGGCAGCGACAGCGCAACACCCGGCAGCTTTCACTATGAACGCTCGAAGGATTCCGCCCACGACCATGTCGTGTTCGATGTGGTGTCGGCCGCAGCGGCGCAATACCGCGTCGTGTTCAACGACCCGCGCCGCTTCGGTTTCATGCTGTTTTCCGAGACCATCCCGGACGAGCATCCGATGCTGGCCGGCCTCGGCGTGGAACCGACCGGCAACACGCTCGATGCGGATCTGCTCGCCGCCTTGTTCCGAAACCGCAAGGCGCCTCTGAAGGCTGCGCTTCTGGATCAGCGCCTGATCGCCGGGCTCGGCAACATCTATGTCTGCGAGGCTCTGTGGCGTGCGGGCCTTTCACCGTTGCGCGCGGCGGGCACGATCGCCGTTCCCGGCCGCAAGGCGGCGGAGCAGCGCCAGCGGCTCGCCGAATCGATCCGCGAGGTGATTGCCGACGCCATCGCCGCCGGCGGCTCCTCGCTGAAAGACTACATGCATACCGATGGGTCGCTCGGCTATTTCCAGCACAGCTTTGCCGTTTATGATCGCGAGGGCGAACCTTGTCGCAAGCCGGGCTGCCCGGGCAAGGTGGAGCGGATCGTGCAGAGCGGCCGCTCGACCTTTTATTGCCGCAGCTGTCAGAAATAGGCTAGGTCTCTGCAGCGCTCAGGAGAGGAAACGCATGGCTTACGAAAACATCATTGTCGAAACCCGCGGCAAGGTCGGGCTGATCACGCTGAACAGGCCCCAGGCCCTCAATGCGCTGAACTCGGCCGTGCTGGGTGAACTGCTCGTCGCAACCAGGGCGTTCGATGCCGACAACAATATCGGCGCGATCGTGCTGACCGGCTCGGAAAAGGCCTTCGCGGCAGGCGCCGACATCAAGGAGATGCAGACGAAGACTTATGTCGACGTCTATCTGGGCGACCTGTTTTCCGGCTGGGAGGATTTCACCCGCACCCGCAAGCCGATCATCGCGGCGGTTGCCGGCTATGCACTTGGCGGCGGCTGCGAGCTTGCCATGATGTGCGACTTCATCATCGCCGGCGACAATGCGAAATTCGGCCAGCCGGAAATCACGCTGGGCGTCATGCCCGGCATGGGCGGCTCCCAGCGCCTCACCCGTTTCGTCGGCAAGTCCAAGGCCATGGACATGTGCCTCACCGGCCGCATGATGGATGCTGAGGAAGCCGAGCGCGCCGGTCTCGTCTCCCGCATCGTGCCTGTCGGCGAACTGGTCGGGGAAGCGCTTAAAGCGGCGACGAAGATCGCCGATTTCTCGCTGCCGTCCGTCATCATGAACAAGGAGGCGATCAACCGCTCCTATGAAGTGACGCTGGCCGAGGGCCTGCGATTCGAACGGCGGGTTTTCCAGTCCATGTTCGCGCTGGAAGACCAGAAGGAAGGCATGAGCGCCTTCGTGGAGAAGCGCAAACCTGAATTCCGCAACAGATGAGGCCTCTCAGGAGGTCGAATTCGCGGTTTGGATGCGAAGCAAGATTGACTGACCTGTAAAGCTGAACTATAAGCTGCCCCAACTGAGGTGGCCTCGTTGCTGCCCATTTATTTTGCGCCGTGCGGGTTGCCGCAAGCGTCCACCTATTGAGATCAGAAGAGAGGCACCATGGCCAACACTCCCTCGGCCAAGAAGGCTACGCGCAAGATTGCTCGCCGCACCGCGATCAACAAGAGCCGCGTTTCACGCGTTCGCACTTTCGTGCGCAAGGTCGAAGAAGCTCTGGCCGCTGGCGACAAGGCAGCCGCCGAGACCGCTTTCCAGAATGCACAGCCCGAGCTGATGCGCGCCGCCTCCAAGGGCGTGCTGCACAAGAATACGGCTTCCCGCAAGGTTTCGCGACTGGCTCAGCGCGTTAAGGGCCTGTCTGCCTGATTCCTTAACAAGGAACCGTCAAATTCTCCGAAACCCGGCGCTCGCGCCGGGTTTTTTTCGTCGTCTGAATAAAAGCGGGAATGGCGCCCCGGAAGCTTCCGCCGGGGCAGGTTTCCGGTCACCGGAAATTTTGCCGGTATGTGACTTTCCTGCTGCACCAGCGCGCCATGGGCGCCGCCAGGAATGGCAAAAAAATCCCTTTATTTTCATGAAGTTAAAGAAGGTCATCCACAGCTTGTTCATATCGGCGGGAACCGAAAGGGGACAACCGGGTGTCAAGCAAAATATTAAAAAAAAGAATCACGCCAGCTATCGTTTCCGGGCTTTCTCGAAAAGGGTTTGAATCCCAATGGCTTTCAAGATTGCTAGGCGCGAAGGCGCTGCCGTCAAGGGCAATTTGGTAACCAGATTCGCTCAAAACCAGTAAGATGTGGCCTTGCCCTTTCCACAGCGATTTCGTTAGTGTCTGATCATCGAAAGGGACGGGCATTTAGCCCTCGACCTAATCATAACAAGACAGCATTGGCACCGTGGGCGCTCGCCCGCGTACAGGTCGGTTGTCACTTTCGATACTGGTAGGGGACCAGTCATTCGTATGGCGCGTTGAAGTTTGGCCGGCCACAAGCCGGACGGCTTGCTTTGTCATGCGCTTGGTTTCCCTGTCGTGGAAAGAACCTGAGACGGTTCGGCCTGCGGCGAGCATATCCGGAGATGGCCAGCGGCGGCCGCGACGGAAATAATCATAACGAGGCCGCCACGGGCATGATGCCCCTGGCGCAAGTGCGGGACAAGGATCACGAAATGCAGAGCGGCATGGGCAGGGAACTTGGCGGTGCTCCCTACGAGGGGGACGTTGCCAAAGGACATGACATGACAACTGTTGGGGAGGCAGATCACAAGTTCGAGCGTGTGAAGGCAAAGCTCAAGGCGCGTCTGGGTGCAGAGGTCTATTCGAGCTGGTTCGGCCGCATGAAGCTGGCTGAAGCCTCCAAGGGCGTTGTGCGCATCTCCGTGCCAACCGCCTTCCTGCGCTCCTGGATCAATGGCCACTATCTCGACCAGATTGTCGAACTGTGGAAGGAAGAGGATGCAGAGATCCTCAGGGTCGAAATCATCGTGCGCACAGCCGCAAGGCAGTCACGCGCGGCTGATGCCGAGGCCACGGCCCAGCAGCGACGTCCGGTTTCGCGTCAGGCGCAGACCGCGCTGGCCTCCACCATGGCCAATAACGGCACCAACAACGGCAAGACCGAGCGCATGCCGGCGCAGCGTCCGGGCCCGGTCGAAACCGAGTTCCGCCAGAACGTCCTCGGCTCGCCGCTGGACCCTCGCTACACCTTCTCTTCCTTCGTGGAAGGCCCGTCGAACCGCGTTGCCTTCGCTGCCGCGCGCGCCGTGGCGGAATCGCAGTCCAGCGCGGTGCGCTTCAACCCGCTGTTCCTGCACGCCACCGTCGGCCTCGGCAAGACACATCTTCTGCAGGCGATAGCGGCGGAATCGCTGCGCCAGAACCCGCGCTCGCGCGTCGTCTATCTCACGGCTGAATACTTCATGTGGCGCTTCGCCACCGCCATCCGCGACAACAATGCGCTGACCCTCAAGGAGCAGCTTCGCGACATCGACCTGCTCATCATCGACGACATGCAGTTCCTGCAGGGCAAGTCGATCCAGCACGAGTTCTGCCACCTCATCAACATGCTGCTGGACAGCGCCAAGCAGGTGGTTGTCGCAGCCGACCGGCCGCCGGCGGAACTGGAATCGCTGGAGCCGCGCGTACGCTCGCGCCTCAACGGCGGCGTCGCGCTGGAAATGTCGACGCCTGACCTCTCCATGCGCCTGTCGATGCTCCAGCAGCGGCTGGCGGCGGCAAAGGCTGAAGATGCATCCATCGAGGTTGCGGACGACGTTCTTGAACATGTGGCCCGCACCGTCACCGGCAGCGGCCGCGAGCTTGAAGGCGCGTTCAACCAGCTTCTGTTCCGCCAGACATTCGAGCCGCAGATCACCGTCGACCGGATCGACGAGATCCTTGGCCACATCTACCGCTCCGGCGAGCCGAAGCGGGTTCGCATTGAGGACATCCAGCGCATCGTTGCCCGTCACTACAATGTGTCGAAGACGGAACTGCTCTCCAACCGGCGCACCCGCACCATCGTCAAGCCGCGTCAGGTCGCCATGTATCTTTCCAAGGTGATGACGCCGCGTTCGCTGCCGGAAATCGGCAGGCGTTTCGGCGGCCGCGACCACACCACGGTGCTGCATGCGGTGCGCAAGATCGAGGGCCTGTCGGACAACGACAACACGCTGGCGCAGGAACTTGAGCTTCTGCGTCGTCTGATCAACGATCAGGCCTGACGCGCGGCATGAAGGCATGGCGGCTCATTGCACCGCCATGCTCCGGAGCAGCGGGCGTTCTGACGAACGCAGCCTCGCTGCTCCAGCTTGTTTTGCCTGGCCGCACTTGTGCGGCGTCAGACTTTTCCGTCTGACTGCAAAATGCTCTAAAACCTTGTAAAACCCGCGCAACAAAGCCGTTTGGTCTTGCTTTCAGGGCGCTTTTCCTGTCAGCTTAATCCCCATTCCGGAGTGTCATGCGTCCTTCCCGAGGGCGGGGCGCTCCGGATATCTTGATTGAGCGTCGGGGGCATTGCGAAAACCGATCCCGCTTTCGGCCCGATGCTCCGAGCAATTCAGACTGTGGCAGGTTGCCGGTCCGGGAACCTGCCCTTTCCTTCAAGTGAGCCTGTTTCGTCATGCGTGTAATTCTGGAACGGTCGAACCTCCTCAAGTCCCTGAACCACGTTCACCGCGTGGTCGAGCGGCGCAACACAATTCCGATCCTCTCCAACGTGCTCTTGTCTACGGACGGTTCCAGCCTCGAACTGAAGGCTACCGACCTTGACCTCGAGATCACCGAGGCAACCGCCGCGCGGGTCGAGCAGCCCGGCGCCACCACGGTGCCGGCGCATCTGCTTTACGACATCGTGCGCAAGCTCTCCGACGGCGCCGAGGTGATGCTCAAGACCGACGAGGACGGCGCGGCCATGACCGTGACCTCCGGGCGCTCATCGTTCCGCCTGCAATGCCTGCCGCAATCGGATTTCCCCGAGCTGTCGGCCGGCTCGTTCCCGCATATCTTCCGGCTGGATTCCACCGCGCTGAAGGGCCTGATCGAGAAGACCCAGTTCGCCATCTCCACCGAAGAGACGCGCTACTATCTCAACGGCATTTTCCTGCACACCCATGAGGCTGGCGGCAATCTCAGACTGCGTTCCGTGGCGACGGATGGCCATCGTCTGGCCCGCGCCGAGATCGACGCGCCTGCCGGTTCCGAAGGCATGCCGGGCATCATCATTCCGCGCAAGACGGTTGGCGAACTGCAGAAGCTGGTGGACGATCCGGACGTGGCGGTGACCACGGAACTGTCCGACACCAAGATCCGCTTCACCATCGGCTCCGTGGTGCTGACCTCGAAGCTGATCGACGGCACCTTCCCCGATTACCAGCGCGTCATTCCCACCGGCAACGACAAGCGCCTCGTCATCGACCGCCAGAGCTTTGCCGCCGCCGTCGACCGCGTCTCCACCATCTCGTCCGAGCGCGGGCGCGCGGTGAAGCTGTCGATCAGCGAAGGGCAACTGACGCTTGCGGTCAACAATCCCGATTCCGGCAGCGCAGTCGAGGAATTGGCGGCCGACTATTCGTCCGATCCCATCGAGATCGGCTTCAACGCCCGCTATCTGCTGGACGTTGCGGGCCAGCTCTCCAGCGGCGACGCCGAATTCATGCTGGCCGACGCCGGATCGCCCACGCTCATCCGCGACACCAGCGACGAGAACACGCTCTATGTGCTGATGCCGATGCGCGTGTAGGGCAGTTTGCGGGCCTCTCCGTGAGGCCCGCGCCATGGCCATGCCGCTCAGTTCCCACATCCGCAGGCTTACCCTGACCAACTTCCGCAACTATGCGGGGCTGTCGCTTGAGCTGAAGCCCGGCCCCGTTGTGCTGAGCGGCGACAATGGCGCTGGAAAGACCAATCTTCTGGAAGCGGTTTCCCTGCTGGCGCCGGGGCGCGGCCTGCGCCGCGCGCCCTATGCCGACGTTGCCCGCGAAGGCGGTGACGGCGGCTTTGCCCTGCACGCAAAGCTCGACGGGCCGGAAGGCGAGGTCGACATCGGCACCGGCATCATAGCAGCGGAGGCCGGCGAAGGCGGACGGCGCGTGCGCATCAATGGCGCGCCGGCGCGCAATGCCGACGAATTGCTGCAA
>Ga0265293_10005556_pt1 | contig 20944 bp, 12 predicted proteins | sample Munlanlewell138R_FD_192505 | JGI IMG/M metagenome (GOLD analysis project Ga0265293, IMG submission 192505) | Leachate microbial communities from a municipal landfill in Southern Ontario, Canada - Leachate well 138R | ecosystem: Engineered > Solid waste > Landfill > Unclassified | place: Canada... | reverse complement strand
CGTTTATACAGTTTCAATTGCCACAGCAAGTTTATTGGATGGTATTAGCCCTAGCACTACTCATGCTGCTACTTTTTTTGGGTCTTCACCAACGCGATCGCTTAGCGGAATTTATTAGCCCTGAAATGCAGCGGCGGCTCGTCGTTCGTAAATCGGGCTTACGCTATATCTTACGCTACGTGTTTATCGCCTTATTTTTCTTTTTTGGCATACTCGCGCTTATGCGCCCCTACACCGTGAAAAGCGAAGCGATACCAGCCAACAAGAAAACGGCGAACGTCTACATTTTGCTAGATGTCTCCAAAAGCATGTTAGCCACCGACACCGCGCCAAACCGCTTGGAACGCGCCAAGGCAGAAATACGCGACATGCTCCCTACCCTCGTTGAGCACCGCGTTGGTCTTGCCGCTTTTGCGGGAAGACTCAGCGTACTCTCGCCGCTAACAGTCGACCAAGGCTTTTTGCGCCTTGCGCTAGATAATGCCTCCATACACAGCGTCACGCTCGGCGGCACTCGCATCGGCGATGCGCTTGCGCGTAGCGTCGACATGCTCGCCGAGCAAGAAGGACCCAAAGCGATTTTACTCATAAGTGACGGCGAGGATCATGACTCTGATCCGCTCGAAGCGGCTAGAGCCGCGCGCAAAGCGGGCGTGAGTATTATTGCCGTAGGTTTTGGCTCCGAAACGGGTAGCACTTTAGATGTTATTGACCCCAAAACTGGCGCCAAAACGCGTATAGTCGACAGCGCAGGCAAAGATGTCATATCGCGATTAGACGGCAAAACGCTACGCGAGATCGCACTTGAAACCAACGGCGTGTACATACCCGCGTCAACGGGAGTGCTCGATTTGGAATCCATCATGAAAAAGCATGTGTTGCCCCTAGTCGATGACCCCGATGTTGAGGATACACGCATCGTTAAAGTCGAATTATTTCAGTGGTTTTTGCTTTGCGCGATTTTTGCCTTGCTTGCACTTGCTGTCGTGGAATCACGCGTTTTTATGCGTAGCACTAAAGAGCAAACACAAGAATAACACTATGACTTGTCATGAAACTATTACGAACTACACAGCATATTTACATGTTTAACACATTACATTTCATAACACACACGCATTTGCTAAGTCTTAGCCGCAAGAAGGTATCCCGATGAAAGCACGCCTTTTTAGCATTATTTTCTTCTTCCTTATGCTTATGCCCGCGCATATTTTTGCGCAAAGCCCTATACCCGTGCAAGATCCCAGCTCGGTCTTTGCACAGGACTCCGCCGTTCAGCAAGCCTCCGCGCCTTCACCTTATGAGGACGATAGCCTAAAACCGCGCGAGATCTATAACTTAGCGCTTGAAGCTTTCGAGCGCTCGGACTTCGCGCTTGCGGGAGAAGGTTTTTTGAAGGCACGCGATCTGGCTGCCAACGACAATGAGCTGCGCTTTAATGCCGCCTATAACCTCGCATTATCGCTGGCCAAAGAAGTCGATGCCATGGGAGACCCCCAATCGGCAGACGAAGAAGCGCTCAACACGATGATCGAAAAGCTACGCCTATCGGCGGCTTGGCTGCGAGATGCCTTAAGACAGCGCCCAAACGATGAAGACGCTAAGGTGAACTTCGAATTAGTATTACGCCGTGCACAAGCAACTAGCGATATCCTTAACAGCAAATACAACACGCTAGAGCGACAACTTGAGGCTTTGATCCAAGAACAGCGAACGATCCGCGAAAACACGCGCTTACTGAGTAACAACATTCAAGAGCAAGCTTCAGAGAAGGAGCCTTTGCAGTTTAGCGCCGAGTTTAACAACTTGGCCAACAGCCAACGTTTTAGCCTTACACAGGCGAATTTGCTAGCCGACATCGTCTTTGACCAACTCTCCGTACTCGAAGCCAAAACGGAAGAGCAGCTTTCCCAAGAAGAGCAAACGCGCAAATTCCAGCTCAACGAAGTTAGCCCACTTTTGGAGCAGGCGCGCCAGCGTATGGCACAAGCGAGATCGCGCATGCGAGAACTCTCCATAGAAGACGGGCTTCGCCTTACAACGGCTGCTCTTCATCAGCTTAAGCGCGCCCGCGAAGCACTGCAAAACCCTGTCCAAACGCTACAAAACTTAATTCATGATCAAGCGGAATTACTGCGTTTGAGCCAAGTTCGCGCCAACTTAAAAGATATCAAGAACACTCCAAAGGGCGAAGAAGGGCTAAAGCTTCCCGATTGGTTAAACCCCAAGCTTCTGAGCGATACGCAAGTCGACTTACTTGAACGAACCAATAGGATTGACGCGTTCTTTAGCGCCATGAGCAAGGCCGAGCTCAACGAAGAGGAGAGCCAAAACGAAGCAATCCTAAAACAACGCCAACAGCTTTCGCAGGCTTTACCCTATGTACAAGCAGCTGCAAGCGCTATGCAAAAAGCAACGATTTCCTTACCTAACGATGATTTGAAGGAAGCTCTCGTCGACGAGGAAACAGCTCTCGATCAGCTGACTGAAGCGGCTGAACGCTTCACAGATTTGCGCCACTTAATTGAGCTCATTTACGCACAGCAAACAACGATGCGCGATATAATACCGACAGTTCCCACAGACAATGCGCAGGCAGATGCTCCCGTTTTTAGCTTTGAAAATCTACAAAAAATGCTCAGCTTTGGGAGTCAAAAAAACATAGGACGCCTAGAGCGCTTGAGCGACATGATCGCCATGCAAGCCGCCAAAGCGCTTGAAGCTACGCAGAATCAAGAAGAAGTAGATGCCGAACAAGCCAAAGAACAACAAGCACTCTATGAGCATGCAGAGAGACTACGCGCTCTTGCGCAGCGACAAAACGCCGAGCTAAAACAAATGGTTGATGCTACTAGCCCACCAGAACTGAAGCCTAGCACCATTATTCCGCTAAACCCAGCGCTGATGCAATATGCACAGCTGATACAAAGCGTAGAAAGCTGGCATGCACCCGCAGAATATGCGCAAAAAACGGTGGAAGAACTTCGCATGCTGTTTTTCTCGGTGATTGAACACATCAAAGAGCTTGCGCGCCAACAAGAAAAAACACTGGATAGCACCGCGGATGCCGCTGAAAAGGCGCCCGCCCTCGTCGCAAAAAACGACGAAGCGGCTATAAACAACTTATTGCAACCGCTCAGCGAACGCGAAGCGCAGCACGAAACGATGGCGGAGGCTTTAGCACAAGTCCTTGCGCAGCAAGCCGACGAAATGCAAAACCAAAGCCAAAATCAACAACAAGCTATAGAGATGTCACAGCGTTATGCGCAGGCTAGCGGCGAGTTGCAGGCGAGTGCTGCTGCGATGCGGCAGGTAAAAACGGATCTGGGCCAACAGTTGTTTACTGAGAGTATGCAAGGGCAAAAAACAGCGCTAGAGCATCTTATGAAAGCCATCGAACTCTTGCAGCCCCCTCAAAAACAAGAGCAAAAACAAGAACAAGAACAGCAGCAAGAGCAGCAAAAAGACAAGCAAATGTCGAAACAGCAAGCAGAGAACAAGCTGCAACAAATTCGTGAACGCGAAAAACAAAGAAAAAACAGAGAAAAACGTCCTGCCGCCGCTGCTTCTGGTGTAGACAAGGACTGGTAAAAACGCGCCCGATCGTAGAAATTCGGGTTCGGCACACAACGGGTAGCTTGGCTCAACAACAATACAAGCACTGGAGCAAACAATATGTTAAGATCTTGGACAAAAATATGGCTATTTTTCATCGTTCTGCTGCTACCAAACTTTGCCTTCTCGCAAAGCATACAGTTTAAGACCGATGTAACGAGCATATATACAGGTATGCCTTTTACGCTAACGCTCCTGCTCACCGATTTTCAAGAAACGCCCGAACCCGTTATATCGGACTTCGCCATAGAAAACGCCAGCGTACGTTTCATAGGAATGACCCCGCAGATCTCGCGTTTTACTTCCATCATTAACGGACGCAGAACGGAGCGAAATACTGTACGTTTTGCGTATAACTACCAAGTTATGGCGAATGTCGCTGGCGATTATACTATTCCTGTCATTACGGCGACTCAGGGTCAAACGACAGCATCAACACAGCTGGCGACCTTTACGGTCAACGATGTCCCACTTAGCAAAGATATGCGCCTTGAACTCGAGCTTCCCGATCGCGAGGTTTGGGTAGGCGAAAGTTTTGAAGTGACGCTTTCGTGGTATTTGCGCCAAAACGTGGTTAAACAAGTCTTTTCCCTGCCGATATTGGAGATGTCGGATGTATTTGAGTACAGCGAAGTGCAGCCCGAAGGGAACGAACAGCTTTTAAACACGCAGATAGCACAACGCGACGTGCAACTACCTTATAAAAGCGACAACATCGTTCTACGCGGTGTGGAATATCGGCGTTTTCGCTTTCGCTTGCGGCTAACGCCGCTAAAGGCCGGTGTTTTTGAAATAGCTCCATCGCAGGTTTGGGCTAACTTACAGGAAGGGATGCACGATGATTTTTGGGGCTTTGGTCGCGGCAATAGCAAACTTTACAGGGCTGAAGATCGCGCGCGCAACTACACCGTAAAGGCTTTGCCCGCTAGCCAGCGACCCGCTTCGTTCTCAAACGCGATTGGCGAGGGCTACCAAATTTCGGTGGCCGCGGATCGCACCGTGGTAAAGGTGGGAGACCCGATTAATCTCAGCATCGACATCACGAGCACAAGATCGATGGATGGACTTGTGTTGCCAGCCTTAGACGTGGCCTCTGGCATGTCCGAGCAACTCTTTTCCTTGCCCAATGATCAAGCTATTGGTGAACTTATTGTGCAGGGCGGTGGCAAATACACCAAACGTTTTAGTATTCCAGTGCGTATAAAATCCGACAGGGTACGCGAAATACCGCCTATAGCTTTCTCGTTTTTTAACCCTACGACAGGAAAATACGAGACGGTTCGAAGCCAACCCATCGCTCTTTCGGTTAGCGATGTTGAGCGCATAGGCGCACAAGACGTTGTTAGCGCGCGCCCCCTTGACGATAGCCCCGCCAAAGTTGAACTCGCGCAAGGAGGTAGCGTCATGAGTCAGCCTAGCCCGCTGAGGAACCAAGCCAACCTCGATCTCGGTCTCTCACCAAGGGAGCAAACGCTGTCGGCGGAGCCCGTGACCTCCTATCGCGGCATCCTGCTCATAACAATATATGGCTTCCCATTTGCTCTATTGGGACTACTCACTCTTGTTCAAAAACGACGCAGGCAAAGCGAAGAAACTAGCGCGTTGCGCGACGCGGCTAAAGCCCTAAAACTCGCCATTTCAAAGGCCGAAACGATGAATGCCCGGGAAGCATCAACAGCGCTACACAACGCGGCAAATAGCTTTATTTTGGCTTGTGGCGGCAAAACTACAGCCCTACAAAGCGTTTTACAGCGCATAGAGGTTTATGCCTACGACCCCAAGTCTGCTAGTGAGAAGCTACCAAACGCACTACTTGCGGAACTAAAAAACGAAATTCAGCGCAAAACACCCGAGATCTATAAGCGGTATATTGCGAGTTTAACCATTGTTTTAGCTTGTATATTTACTTTAGTGCCAAGCACAGATGCATTTGCGCAAGAGCACGATTTCGCCTCCCTCGATGAAGCACGCGAGATCTACAGCCAAGCACTAGCACAGGATAACCGTACACACCGCGTGGCTCAATTCAAAAAAGCGGCGATCATTTTTAAAACCTTAGCCGAAAAACACCCGAATTCTGCTGCTATACACCGCGATTGGGGTAATGCCGCGCTTTTAGCACAAGACCTCGGTCAAGCCACACTCGCCTATCGCCGCGCACTCGCGATAGCCCCGCAAGACGCACAGGCGCTAAAAAACTTGCGCTATATTCGAGAACAATTAGGCGAAAACAGTCGAGTACAAGGAGATATAGCGACGTTTTCAACGGTGTTTTTCTTAAACGATAGTTTGACAGAGTCCATGCGATTGCTCATCGCTGCCCTACTTTTTGCTCTTGGCGTTATTCTCGTTTTGCCGTGGTCACAGTCTCGCTCCACAACGCGTGGTTTACGCTTTTTATCAACGATTCCTTTCCTGCTTTGGCTTTGGCTTCTAGCGTCAGTTTACCTTGCCCGCAACATCAATGACGCTGATGCCATCATCACCCAAGAATGCTCACTCAAACTCGCTGATAGCCTCGGTGCCGCCGACGCGCTAGCACAGCCTTTGCTCCAAGGACGCGAGGTCAAAATCGAGGAACAACGAGGTGATTGGCTAAAAATTACAATGATGGATGGACGCAGTGGATGGGTACAAAAACACGTCGTAGAGAAGGTACTGCCCAATGAGTAAGCGGTATCCATGAGTTTATGCAGCACATGCAGGAAAAGCCATAAAGCATCTACCACACGACTATAGACTTTCGTGCCATTCGTCCTTTCGTAGTAAAAAATACGACGTTATTGATGGAAAAACTTATTAAGCACGAAAAACACGAAATTTTTTAAAAAATTGTGAAATAAGATTCAGGCTGCCTTCTTTGAAGTGTTGCGTGAAATGAACTATTAGGGGCGGCTTTGAAAGCTGCCCCCTAGAGCTTGCACGTAAACTTTGGAGCGTAAGCGATCACACGACTAAAGAGACGGCATAAACAGCTTACTCAACAAACGTGGGAAGCCACTGTTCGCATTTATTAGGATCATCACCGACAGCATCTATAGGTGGCCAAGCACACATTCTGCAATGACCGTTAGCATCTTGCATAACCCGATCACCTTTACACTCTATGCACTCTGTCTTGTCACACACCGAGTCTTTACCGATACAGGTTTTACCCTCCCTTCCCCAACAACGACACGATTTGGCACTGGGGTTATCCTTATACCACATACACTCTGCGCCAACGGGACATTCTTGCGCTCCGAAGCAGGGTCCCCAACCACAACCCTTAAACTCTTTAGTGACTTTCACACCGACCCCGGGCAGGATCGTCTTGGTATATTCATATTGCGGCGTATACCCCTCCTTACACGTACAATAATTTATCGGTTTATCTTTCCACGTCCCTTCCACTCCACCGCAGGAATAAAAATGGCGGCCCGCCATACCCGCATGCTCCTTTCCTGGACTTTCCATACATGACTTTGCGGCTTTTAAGTCACCCGTATTATGAAGATCACCGCAATAACAGCCCTTCGCGGGATCACATTTCGCGTCACCGCAACCTATCGTGTTGTTCTCCCCGCTAATACAGTGGTTCTTTAAACATCGCCAAACATCACAATAATACCCTTTCGGCGGACACACATCCCCCGTCTCATCTATACAACGACAATTCCTCTCATCGCCGTCAACCACACAAAGACTGACTATCTCATCACACGGATAATTACCACCACATCGTTCAACGCAGCCCGGCTTATAGGTCTTTGTACCATTGACCATAACCAGCTCCGAAGCCCTGCTCGAATGCTCTTCACAATTACCATTCACACACGAATAACTACCCGTACAAGTATTATTCTCGCCAAAGCACAAATTGCGCTCGGCATTATCGCAACGACAGTCTAAAACGCGTCGCCCCTCGGCGTCATCGCGCATGTGATAACACTTCGCATCGGGAGCACAATAGCCGGTACCGCAAAAACCGATTAAGTCGCATTCGAGAAGAATATTATCAGGGCTGTAAATACCGTTCTGCGGATTATTACATTTACACTTCCCTTCATCTGTACAACGACCATGTCCAATGCAAAAGTCCTTATCCCCAGCACGACACCGACAAACCCGACCCGATTCCTCGTCATAACAAGAGGCGCGGCTACCGCAACGCACTCCGCCGCAATCCTCTAAACAAGCCAAAAACTCATCATCACTGTTGCGATGCGCAACCCTTGCGCTGTCACAGACACAGCTGCCGTCTGGTGCACAGAAAGTACCCTCACCGAAACACAAATCCTTCCTAGCACCCGAACAACGACAATCGCGTTTATCGCCCGTCGCGATACATAAGAGTTCCTCCCCGCACTCTTTGCCACCGCAATCCGACGCGCACTCCACAAACTTAGCACTCAAATCACGAACTGTTACCGCGCCATCTGGACAAATGCACTCACCCGTATCGGCCTCACAATAAGCATCACCCACACAATGCGCTCCATCGACTCCCCCACAAGCGCAGCGTTCACCTTCTTCATGCCGATAACAAACGGCAGCAGACCCGCAACGCAGCGAAGCGCAATCCTTCACACAACCGAGAAAGCTCCCGTCACTCGCCGCCAAATGCGTAGTAAATCCCTCCTGACAATTACAGCCCCCCCTCTTCATCGCAAACCGTATTCCGATAATTGCATAGTTCCTGACGTCCCGACATACAACGGCAAGTCCCCTCAAACCAAAGCTTTCCCGCTGCTTCGCATTCCCTCTGACTTACAAAAATGGCGTCATCTTTGTCGCAACCACCGCTCGTCGCCAAAAACAACAGCGTGATTCCCACCCAAAATATGCTCCTATATCGTTTCATCATAAACTCCTAACGCCAATGGCTAAGACAACGCCACCCATACGATAGCATGGAATTTATGACTCTTCAAATACCAACGAGTTACACGCCTGTCGTTCCGTAGCGATGTCTAGCGAACGACGTTCAAGCAAAGCAGCGTGGCTGCGTTTGAAGTTCTGGCATGCTAATTTTTCATGGCGCGGTATCGTTGTTTGTGTAGCTCAGAGCAAAACAGGAGATGACTCAAAGTTGAGCGAAAAGATAAAAATCATGAGACCATCTCCTTTTGTATGCTAAACCATCGCTATACGCGTTTTGCCCTTCAATATCTTTGCCGTTAAATTGCCAGCAAAAGAAGAACACGCGCTAGTTAACAATTATTTGGCAAACCCTATCCTTACAAACTTCGTTGTCTTTAGTTTTAAAGCAACAATGGGGCACAACGAATCCATCCACGCATTCGTTGAGTACCCTTGGATAGCTATGGCAGCTGCTTGTTACCCCAGGATTAGGATACTTTGTCTCATCAGAACACTCTGTTTCTGTGCATTTTTGCTAACATTTGGGCACGTTGTTGCCAAACGCCATGCTGCATCCGTATTCCCGTAATACAGGATTCTCAAGGGTCCAAGTTCCATTACAGCGAGACTCACTTTTAGCTTGGCAGTCATCTAAGACTATCCATGTATTATTACGGCATAGTTCAGCCCTGTTGTCTACCTCATTGCAGCGCATATCGCCGTTATTGCATTCAATACAGCCAGGGATCGAGAGATCACAAATTTTATTCCCGCATTGTTGGCTATCGCCCCATAGTCCGCCCTCACACTTTTGCAGAATGTTCTCATCGTCATCACCTACAATACAACGGTGATCCCCATCCTTACAATCTACGCACTATTTGTACCTTTCGCTGCAAACCTGCTCTTGGCAATCGCGTCTCTCATCGACGGTTTCGTCTTCTGTACAGGTCACCAAAACATTGCCTTCGCAGTGCGTTTCCGTACAGTCAGAAAGAGTGCAATCCTGTTTACAGCTACCGAAGGTCAACTGGCAATTCCGATCACATGCAGGTTTGCCCCCCTCCCTCCATGGCAGCGTTGGCGAAAAGACTTTACAACTGTCATTACCTTCAGCAAAAAGCGTTCCATCGCAATACTCTCCCTCGTCCAAATATCCATTGCCACACAACTTAGTGGCTCTGGTTTCATCTTCGCAGGCCAAAACCGTTAATATGGATACACAAAAAATGACAAAAAACATCAATTTCTTCATTTCTATTCCCTAAAAATTTGCCACTCAAGGTCGAAAAAAGCCAGCCCTAGGCTGTTACGCATCCCCACAGCACCAATTACCGAAAAGCTCAAATTACGCAAATACTATAAAACCTATGGATACCCAGATAAATGAGATATTCATGCTGTTTGTTTTTGTGGGGGGTAGCGCAAGATCGCCCGAAGGAGCGGTGACTGAACGCATTTTATGCTTTGGATGCGCGGATTGAGCGCATACAAAGCATAAAATCATGCGTGAAGCCACCGATCATGAGGGAAGCTTGCGCGTAGGGGGCTGTTGCCCCCACCCAAAGATAAATAATTTAAACAAGTCGTTGAATGCGCTCAAGCTATCTGCTAAGTTGCGTCTTGCTACGACTGTGTTGTCGTGTGCTTACTTTAATGAGGAGTTGTCATGAAAAAAGTTCTACTTAGTATATTGCCCTTGTTGTTATTAAGCGTATTCATGCTCGTTAGCTGTGATGAAGAATCGAGAAAACCGCCAAAATTTTACACGCACTCGAACGAATTGGCCAAGATCTCCAAAGACAATCCCACGGATTGTGTAGAATTTGGTAAAGCGCTCAATAAATATTATGAGGCCAACAGCGAAGCCCTCAAAGAATCCATCCCCGAACTAGCCGAAAAGAGTTTCTACACCAAACCCATCAATATCGCTTATGCGCTATTAATGGCGGGAAATATCGCTACTTTCTCTCGACGTGTAGACGACTGCTCAGAAAAGGGAGGAGAGGAATTTGAGAATGCCATTGAAAAGTACAAGGGCATTGAGGGCTTCAACCAAGCACTGCAAAATGCCGTGGAATACGAAAACAAGAATCCGTAAGTTTGCTTTTTAGCAGCGAAGCCTCCACAATCTGATTGCGGAGGCTTTATTTTTATGGTGCAAATAGTATAAGTTTGCCGAGGCATGTAGCCGTAAATTGGAGCGCAAGGAATCTGGGAGGTGACCATGGCGGAGCACAAAGCGGTAGAAGTTGGCCTGAGGCTTGGAGGAGAGGAGCTAGGGACGCCAAATGAGGCAACCGGAAACATTATTTTTGGCCTAGGCGATAGCCTCCCCTTCCTCACAAAGAGAGTCGAAGGGCAGCTGCGCACCGAAATGCGACCTGGCTTACACGCGCTGCAGTTTGGAGAGCGTGCGATACGCATACGGATACCGAAACAGGCGCCTTGCGAAATAAAAGCTGTTTTTGAAGGAGAACAGAATAAAATTTCCCTTTCGCACTTAAAAATCGTTTTTAACTCGCCTATTGTGGTGGAAAACCTTTTTACCACCATTGATGAAGTGCAAATGTTATTTGCCGAGTCTCCCGTTGATCCGTTTTTCTTTATGACTAAGGCGAGTGCATATTTAGATAAATTTTCGGGCGTCAAAGGGATAAAGCGCTTAACGCAAAAGGTGCTCAAGGGCGGGCTTAGCGATTCACTGCTGCGCTCACGCGAGGTTATAGGGCGAGGGGTTGAACGCGCCGAAGAAGCGATGGATAACATCGTCAAGGTTAGCCTCTCGGCTTTGGAATGCAGAGCCTATGAACACCTAGAAGGACGGTTTTTACACATCTATTTTACGGGTGAAGTGATTTTTAGCGAAAAGTTACGAATCCCTTTTAAACTTCTACGAGTGCCAGAGCGACTCATTCCACGCTTTTTTGCCGATGTGAGCAAGTTAGTAGAGCAGTTTTGCGTAGATAGTTCGCGGGGGGAGAGCTTAATGCTCACCTTTGCTTCGATGATCGAATCCATTGAAGGTCAAGTATCGGCGAAATTGCAAGTTAACGGCATCGATTTTCGCTTTATCACGCGCGAGGAGCGGCATTTAGAAGTTTCGCTTGCCAAGGAGTATGCGCTGAGCATTGACGCGAAGATGGATGCTGGGCGCGTAGGCGAAGAATTGGCGTTTTTGCTTGAGGGTAGCATTGAAGATGGCGATGATTTTTCGATAAAGTCGCGCTTTGCCTTTAGCCTACGCGAGGCTCAACTTTTGGGTGTTGCCAACTTGATTAATCCCGAAAAAGCGTGGCGATTTTCGCTCATGGGCAGCGGCAACGATTTGGAAGGCAGATGGGAAATTCTTCGCGGCTCCTATATTAAGGACTTCAGCCTTGCAGCCGAGGCGAGTGAAGGGCGCAGCTACGTGGGCTTTGAGGGCGAGCTAGGGGTAGAGAAAATTGAACTCTCAAGCGTTGTCGATTTCGGCCTAGCCTTTGAGGAATGCGTCGTCTATACCCACGCATTTTCAGTCAATAGCCACGGAAAGCTCGCCTTTGTTCCTGGCATGCAGCTCAATGCTGTAGATCTCGTTGCGAGCTTTTCCACATTGCGAGGTCCCTTTACGCTAGCTTGCGTTCGCAAGATTAACGGCGATATTAGCGCATCTTTGAAGGTAGATGCAGAGTTATTGACCAACATATTAATAAGAACCCAAGTTTTCCCCGAATTTGGGCTTAACGAACCGCAGCTCCGTTTAAAGCTACAGGGCAAAGCTCAAGGCGAATTACTCGCCTATATCCGTGAGAACGAAAAGCACGAGATGGAGATAAGTTTTGATCAAAGCCAAGTCTTGGTCGAGATGGCTAAATCTTGTGTAGAGTGGTGCAAAGCCGCGCTAACCTTAGACGACAGCGCTAAGATAGTTTTATCTGCCAAGAACTTTAGCCTCAGCAGCCGAGGGATTAGGAGCAGCGATTTTGCGCTTTCATGGGATTTTTTGGCTCCCCCTATGCTTTGTGCAAATAATCGCAACGCGCCCATACTCGCAAAAGAACTACAACGAGGCGGCTTTGATTTCCACATCAGTAAAGCAGGTTTAGTGCGCATTAGCGGTGGTAGCGGCTTTTATGATGGGCACTTTTTTAACGCCCTGATCAATCCCGATGAAGAATTGCATAAATACGTCCAAATCTTGAGCTCCGATAGCTTTGGCCAAAGCATAGTGCCTGCATTACGCGTAGTCTCCGATAAAGCCGCCGATTTCGCAGAACTTTGCATCAAAAAAATAAATATCCTAAAGCGCTTTGCCAAAGAAGAAGGCTACACTGCGATAAAAGATTTTTTGCCCACCCTGACCCTAGGGCGCGCAATATCACAAGTGCTTGTGGAATCCGACGCTCTCGCCCAAGAGATGCACAAAGTGGTAACAGACGTTATTGAGGCCAAAGGCGTCGATCGCCCGCGGATTATGCGTATCATCGAGGATTATTTCCCAGATTATGAGTATTTGTACGAAATAGACCGCATTTTACGCTGGTTAAACAACGTCGCATCGCCAGTCAAATTTGTACCACCAGCTCAAACTCGTGAAATAGCCATCTCGGAGCAAAAGGCATACCAAAGTTTCTGCGCCCCATTACCGTCTGCAGCAGAATTTTATGCGCTAAAAGAGAACAATTCAGCGGCAGAAAACGTTCTTGACTACGGCAGCGGTTTTAGTCTCGCTCAACTAGAGTGGCTAGAGTCGCAAAATATTAGCATGACTCCCACCGCGGAGAAGCGTTTACTTACACTATTAAAAATCAAAAAACGACTCGCAGACCAAGAACCACGGGGTGGCGGTTATTTGTTTCAGGACTTTAGCATAGACTTGTTCTTGGGCAGCTTGCTAAAACAAGAAAACGCCGCCCTTGCTCAACTTAAGCACGAAGAGCAGCACGGTTTTGAGGCTATGTTTCGCTCCCTACTCTCACCGGAGGATATCGCGATTCTGCTCTCCGCAGGCATTTCCAGTAAGTACCACGGCCAACTCGTGCAAATAAACCAAGACCGACTCTTTGAACTCATTCAAAGGCGCGGCAGAGACTACGCAATCGCTGTATTTTATGAGGTAGGACAAGGTAACTCTCGAATTTTAAACTCCATGCTCCTTTCATTTTTGGAGCAAACTCAGCTTCACTTGCGCGAATCCGTCGATCGTTCAAAAGCACTTAGCCAGTTATTCAACTACGACGTGCCGCGGCGCGCTGACTTTATGGCAGGTGGACTACGCGCTAAAGATAGTTACTACGCCGCCATTAACGAGTTGTCCGAGTTTATTTTGTCGCAAAGCAAAACCTACGAAGCGGCTAAAAAGAAGATGCAGGATTATCGCCATCCCAGCGATAAATCGCAAACTACAAACTCAAAAGAAGCTAAAAAGGCCGCCAACGCTCTAAAAAAAGCCGACAAACTCGCCTTAGCACACGACTTTGACGCCCCAGAACAAGATCCCAAAAAACTAGAAAAACTAAAATCGGCCTACCTAGCGGCATACAGTGCAGCAGCGCAACTGTTACAAAGTGACCCCAAAGCCTTTAAATTGCCATGGTTTCAAGAGTTTTGGAGCAGAACACACGAAATGTTGCTCATACGCTCCTTTTTACGCAACATCAAAGAGGAAATCGAAGAATGCGTTGCGTGGACAGAGCGAAAATTCGGAAAAACGCTTCCAGACTCGCAGAATGAACTCGTAAAACTAGCGGTTGACATACTTTATCATTACCAAGAAGACAAAGAACGAATTTTATCAGATCCATTAGTTAGGCTACAAATAGCCCCTGCAAAGGGCAAAGTGGCGCTCAGCATCGTTAGCTCCATGGGCGTGATTACCGACGGCGAGGACGGCTACGAACTCGAGTGTAGCTACAAGCGTTTGCAAGAAGAACGCGGTGTCAAGCTCGTACGCGCTAACACGGGAACTATTAAAACCTTGGACTACAACGCACGCATCATCAGTGAAGCCATCATGAGCGTAGAAGGCCCCTTCGCCATGTTGGGATACAGTCAAGGCTGCGCCAATATGCTGGAAGCCGAACGAAGATTATACCAAGGAACCCCCGAAAGCCGCTTAAAATTAGACAATCTCGTCTCAAGACAGTTTATTTTTAGCTCCCTCAACGGCTCTGCACACGCAAGCTGCGGCAACGAAAAGTACCTACGCGCTGTCGTCGAAGGCGAATCGATACTCAAATTCTACCAAGCCATCTACTCCAAAGCGACCATACAATCCGCATTCACACTGCTCAAAAGCCTCATGGAATCACGCTACGGCACACACTTTCTTGGCTCAGTCACCTCCCTCTCCCACGAAGGCCTACAAGCACTCGCCCGCGACGGCCAATTCTCCCCCGACGTTCCTAGCCTCTCCACCCGCGCCGTACTCTCCCAAGACATCCCAGAATGCCTCGTTTTCATGCGAAATCACTACATCAAACAAACCCAAGACCCACAAAACGACTCCCAAGTCGCCGACCATTGCGCCTACGGTTACTTCATCTGGAACAGCAACGATGACGTCGATGAGCTCAAACACTCCGACATCCCCACCCGCACCCTCGAGGCTCACCACTGGTCCACCCTGCTTCGCGACGTCGAATTCATCGAAACACAATACGACCGTGAACGCCTCGTGTACCGTGGACCAAAAGATTTGTTCTTATTCCCATGGATTGAAGGGCTCATTTTATTTGGCAAACTCCCTTTAATCGAGGATGAAGTTTCATAAAACATTATTTTATCTGTATTTTATTATTCTATTGTTCGGGGGGAAGTCTCCCCCCGCGTAGCAAACCGCGCTTCGCTTGGTTTTGCTACTCCCCCCTCAGCGGGGCCTCAAGCGCCGGCCCCGCTACGCCCCGCTCGGTTTTGGAATGAATCAAAGAAGGGCATAAAATAAAGTTTAACGATAATTTCGTTTCTTTTTACGTTCTACACTATTTATACGCTTAGAAATAAACGCCAACGCTTTTTTTGCAAACAATGCTTGCTGAAACATCGAAAAAAACAATTAAACGTGTCACTTGGCTGGGCGCCATCATCAACGTCCTGCTCGCCTGCTCCAAGCTCTTGGTCGGCTATTTTTTTCATAGCCGAACGTTGATTGCCGACGGTATACACAGTCTCTCCGACCTTATATCGGATGCTGCTGTACTCATCGGTGTTCGATATTGGAGCGAAGGTCCCGACGAAGATCACCAATATGGGCATGCACGTATAGAGACTTTGGTAACGGTTTTTATCGCTGTCATGCTTTTCTTGGCCGCTGTTTTTATCGTTATTGATGCGTACCGAAATATTGGCGTCGATAAAGAAGCGCCAAGTGCGGTTGCTGCCGTAGTAGCATTCGTTTCTATCATTAGTAAAGAGTGCCTATTTCGTTGGACGCGAGCAAAATCAAAGCAATGTGGTTCATCCGCACTCTACGCCAATGCTTGGCACCACCGCAGTGACGCCCTAAGTTCAATCCCCGCACTCATCGCCATCATCCTAGCCCTTATTCGCCCCGAATGGCAGATGTTTGACGAAATTGGCGCTATTGTTGTTGCGGGCATATTAACGCTCAGCGCCTTTAAAATCATGCTGCCTGCGCTATCCCAGCTTATCGACGGCGGTTCTTCCGCGGAGCAATGCCTTGCCATAGCCAAAATTGCCATGCAAATTGATGGTGTACGCGATGCACACGCCGTGCGAACGCGTAGCTTGGGCGACGGAATCTATGCCGACTTACACATAGAGGTTGATCCCTACATGACGGTGCTATTAGCCCACGAAATCAGTGAACGCGTACAGGAGGCTCTTATCGAAAAAGGGCCAAAGATAGTCGACGTTATTGTGCATATTGAACCTTATCACGGTAAAAATAATGCAAAGCATGAAACTCATTGAAAACAAGCCATGCGGAGGAAGGGTTCTAAGGGCGTGGGGCAGCGCCCCACAAAAGGAAAAATCAGGCGGGTTTTGGGCGGTAGCCCCAAGTGTTCATATACAACATAATCATTTTAATATTTCGCTATACAATAATTTGATATCTTTTCAATCGTTAAATATATTATTATCATACATCTTTTATTCCATCATAATATACTTTAACACCATAAAACATAATAAAAACATTTATTGATTCATGCTGTTAGCAAAGCTAAAACAAATAATCTTTGTTTAAAATATTAACAAAGGAGAACCCAATGGAACATGAATTTAATTGTATCAGCTGCCCCTTTGGCTGTCTGCTCAAAGTTAAGGTCGAGGGTGCAGAGCTTGTGAGTATATCAGGAAACCGATGTAAGCGAGGTGTTACTTATGCAAAACAGGAAGCCACCGATCCGCGTCGCGTGTTTTCGACCGTAGTCGCTGTAGAGGGTGGTGTCATCGACTGCGTTCCCGTTAAACTCACAGCTCCCGTCAAGAAAGAGCATATTTTTAGTGTACTTGGCGAGGTAAAGAAGCTTAAACTACGCGCTCCTGTCGCTTTTGGGCAACGAATTCTCGAGAACGTAGACGGGGATCCCAACATTGCATGGGTTGCAACGCGAGCGATAGCGGCAAGGGGCGAAAAACATGGATAAATCAGCGCGTGATTTCGACGAAACGCTCGCGTTGCTCCAAGAGCGCGGCGTCCTCAGCGAGTCGCAGGCGCAGGCTTTACACTTGCGCAAAAGCGCGTTGGAACACAGTATTATACGAGAAAAACAGACTACGCGCATGCAACGCTACGAGGCGAGTAGCGCCGAAATTATTGCTGCGGCTAACTTTGTGGATGCCGAACAAAGCCCGCTTGATGAAAACCGCATCACGCGAGAAATTGCCGAGAGCCTTGGTTTTGATTTTATTGTCATTGATCCGCTAAAACTCGACGCAAAACTTATCACCGAGAGCTTTAGTCACGCATACGCACGAGCCAATTCTCTTCTCCCTCTCAAACTCGTTGGGGACGTACTCACAATAGCCACAAGTGCATTTCAAAACGCGGGACTCCTCGCGTCTGTGCGCTCTAGCCAGCGTTTAACTTGCCACTTCGTTGCTGCGACCAAGAGCGATATACTGCGCCACATCAACGAGATCTATAGTTTTAAGAGCAGCGTTCGCGCAGCGGCTATAGAACAATCAAGCGTCCAAAACCCGCAAACGCTGCTCGGGAACCTCGAAGCCTTCGTTTCGCTGCGCCAAGTCGAGGATATCGACGCCTCCGATAGCCATGTCGTCAACGCCGTAGACTACTTGCTCAACTACGCGCTGACGCAACGCGCAAGCGATATACACATAGAAGCCAAGCGCGAACAAAGCTTGGTTCGCCTACGCATCGACGGTATGCTACACACCGCTTATAAGCTCCCCGTCGCCGTACACGCCCCTATCGTTTCGCGCCTTAAAATGTTGGCACGACTCGATATTGCCGAAAAACGACGCCCCCAAGATGGGAGGATAAAAATTGAAAATGCGGGCAAAGAAATTGAACTAAGACTTTCTAGCATGCCTGTCGCTTTTGGCGAAAAAATCGTTATTCGACTGCTAGATTCCGCACAATTTTCGATAAAACTCGAAAACCTCGGCATGGAAGCTAATGAGCTGGCCATATACAAGAATTTTATTCAGCAAACAACAGGGCTCATACTGGTTACAGGTCCCACGGGTAGCGGCAAAACCACCACGCTCTACAGCAGCCTAAAAGCAATCTCAAAACCATCGTTGAATATTACTACGATCGAAGACCCTATTGAGATCATTAACGAGGATTTTAACCAAGTTCAGGTGCACAACAAGATCGGGCTTGATTTCCACTCGGCTTTGCGTACCGTTTTGCGCCAGGATCCCGACGTCATTATGGTAGGCGAAATACGCGACGAGGAAACTGCGCACATGGCAGTACAAGCCGCGCTTACGGGACATCTCGTCTTATCAACCTTGCATACCAACGATGCTGCAAGCGCTGTTACGCGTTTGCTCGATCTTGGGGTCAAGAGTTTTTTACTCTCATCAGCCTTGCTCGGCGTCGTTGCGCAACGCCTCGTGCGCTGTAATTGTAGCGCGTGTGTTCAAAACATCAGCCTTAGCCCCGAGGATCGTGCTGCACTCAATCTTCGCCAAAGTGCACACGATAAGCGCGATCTGGTGGTTAAAGTCGGCCTTGGTTGCCCGCGTTGCCGCCAAAGCGGAATTTATGGACAATCTGCTATATTTGAGCTCATGCCCGTCAGCACCTCGCTGCGTAAACTCATACACGACGCCGCCCCCGCTGATGCACTTCGACGCTGCGCACTCGCCGATTCCATGGTATCGCTTCGCGAAAACGCTATACGCAAGCTCGCCGATGGCATCATTCCCTTTAGTGAGGTCGTACGCGTTTTGGGACATGAGTCATAAAAATGAAGCTTTTTTCAAGCTATGAGAGCTTTGCACGGGGGGAAACCCTTCCCCAAAGAAAGCACTCTTTTAAGCACTTTTCGAATAAAATGTCATTCTATATCCACCTTGCCTTATTTTATTAGAATTTTTAGCTTATATTTCTCTACAAAATGTCTCATTTTGTTTAAAACTGTATCGGATTTGTAAAATTAAATTCACTATTTCTAGCCGTGCAAAGGTCTCGCTATATCAGGTTGATTAAACTCTATATACCGCGCGAGATAGCAAAAGACGGCAAAACGCCAAAATAGCTGTATTCCATTCGATAAGCTTCACCCCCATTTTAACTAACGGATATTCGCATGCAAATCATACTGGCGAGTGCCAGCCCACGTCGTAAAGAGCTGCTGGAGAGTCTTGGGCTTGAACTCAAAATACGGACACCAAACATTGATGAATTTCGCGCTCATGGTGAATCGGGAAGCGACTACGTTTTGCGGATGTCGCGTGAGAAGGCATTCGCTGTCCTTGAGCAATGCCCGCGTCCTTTGTCTATGCCACTTTTAGCGGCCGATACCACGGTCGTTTGCGGTGGCGAAATTTTGGAAAAGCCTGTGGATCGAGCGGATGCTGCGCGTATGCTGGGCTTATTGCGTGATCGCGAGCACTACGTCTATACGGGAGTTTGCATTATATTTGCCAACAGTGAAGAAATACAGAATTTTGTTGTAGAAAGTAAAGTGGTTTTTGGGCAATATTCAGAACATGCGATACAAACTTATATCGATAGCGGGGAGGCCGACGACAAAGCTGGCGCTTACGGAATACAGGGAAAAGCCGCCGTTTTCGTAAAAAGCGTTGAAGGCTCGTATACTAATATTGTGGGTTTGCCGCTCTTTGAATGTGCAAGGGCGCTATCAATTATATAATTTTAGAGCTCACAGAGCTTCTCTTTAAAATACGAATACTAGCCATTAAAATACGAATACTAGCGAGATACCGATGAAGTTTAATGAATATATCTTGAAAATTATGCTTGTTTCGTGTTTTTTATTTTGCTCTGTTATAGCTTCTGCAGAAACTGAGCCCCTCGAGCCACGAAGTCGCAGGGAGATATTGGCAAAGATCGAAGAACTTTGGGGCGCGCGCTACGAAGAACTTTGCAAGAAAGCAAATGTTCCCTATCCGCCAAAGGCAGTGATGCTGCGTGTATATAAGGAAGAAGCCCAACTTGATTTGTGGGCAGGTGAAGACGGCAAAACGCTGAAAAAACTGGCGAGCTATTCTGTTTGTGCGATGGACTTTGTGCCTGGCCCCAAACTACGTGAAGGCGATAAACGTACACCCGAAGGGCGTTATATTATGCACAAGTACTACGCCAGTAAACAATGGTTTATGTGGATAAGACTGCATCCTTTATGGGTATATTTTCCTGGCAGCGTAGGTCGTGGCTCCGCCTTTAGACTTTGCACCGATTATCCCAATAAAGACGACAAAGCTCGTTCTCAATCTATCGGCATACAGAACGCTGGCTCTGCAATCTGTATCCACGGAAACTGCACTTCGACGGGTTGCCCAAGTTTAAATAACCTAGATTTTGTCGATGTCTACTATTTTGTGATGCAACACGACGAAAAGCGCTACGGTAAGCCAACTGTCGTTATTATGCCTTTTAGATTTAAGAATAATATCGATCTTAAAGCGCGAGCAGAAGATGCGGCAAATTATAATGCTGATAGCAAAAAGCTAGGTGCCAAAGCTATTTTGTTGTTTTGGCAAGAGCTAGAGAAGATCGAAGCCGAATTTTTGCAAAAACCGAGTTTATAGCAAGCTATGCTTACATCTGTTTTCTCTTGATTTGGGCTTGCAATGAAGATCTACCAGGGAGACTCTGATTAATGTAAAAAAAGTGAAAAAGTGGCTCAAGAAAAACAACGAAAGTCAGGCGAATTTTCAAAATAAAGTCAATAAAATCAAGACTCTACACCCAAAAAGGGTTCTAAGGGCTCAGTTCCTCAATTCCGACTACGATTTGCGCTGCACTCACGCAGGCTTGCGTTCGATTGCGCAAATCTAGTCTCATGAAAAACCTACGGTTTTTTTTCTTGTTCGCATG
>Ga0265293_10005552_pt1 | contig 20954 bp, 24 predicted proteins | sample Munlanlewell138R_FD_192505 | JGI IMG/M metagenome (GOLD analysis project Ga0265293, IMG submission 192505) | Leachate microbial communities from a municipal landfill in Southern Ontario, Canada - Leachate well 138R | ecosystem: Engineered > Solid waste > Landfill > Unclassified | place: Canada... | reverse complement strand
GTTATAGCATAATATGAATAGACTCTCACATGTATTCAAGTTATAGCATAATTGCGTAAACTTAAATTTAGTTGAAGTATATTCGAGTTATAGCATAATATGAATAGACTCTCACATGTATTCAGGTTATAGCATAATATGAATAGACTCTCACATGTATTCAAGTTATAGCATAATTGCGTAAACTTAAATTTAGTTGAAGTATATTCGAGTTATAGCATAATATGAATAGACTCTCACATGTATTCAGGTTATAGCATAATATGAATAGACTCTCACATGTATTCAAGTTATAGCATAATATGAATAGACTCTCACATGTATTCAAGTTATAGCATAATATGAATAGACTCTCACATGTATTCAGGTTATAGCATAATTGCGTAAACTTAAATTTAGTTGAAGTATATTCGAGTTATGGCACAATATGAATAAGCGTCGGTATACATCCTCATCTGCGCCGCAATCAGGCTAAAATATTATTACTTATACTTATTATGTGAATATTAAAAATATAGTAGTTATAGTAAAATCGCGATATATCGCGATATATCGCGAAAAAGGGTTTGACAGTTATATAAATATGTGATATAATATATATGAGGGAAGTGCAAGTTATTACCAAATAAGGATGAAAGGAGGTGTTTATCTAAAATGACGCAAAATAGGGAGGAAGTTAAGGTTGTTTCCAAAGTTACCAAAAATAAGGATGGAAAGGGGAATCCAGTCAAAATGTTGGACAATAAGGTTAAGGAGATAGTTTCATCCAAAGAGTTGTCAAAGTCGGAGAAAATACGTCGTCTATACGATTTAGAGCTCGAAATAGGCGCTATAGCGAAATTGCTTCAAATTCGCTATCAATTCGCATATAACGTTGCAGATAGCTATACTGACGGCGAAATAAGGAAGGTTTCGAGAAAACCTTCAAAGAGTGCACTATTCAGGGAGCTTTATGACAAAGGATTCAAAGTTCACGAAATTGCGACTAAAACCAGCAGTAACTACAATTTCGTGCACAGTGTGATTAAAAAGTACAAAAACTCCTAATTGTAGCACAAATAAGGAAGGTTCTTAGGGACCTTCCTTATTTTTGCCTAATATGCATAGAATGCGAGAGGCATCCCAGTTATTGCAACATTGTCACAACTCGAATCAATAAAGCAAACTATCCTGATTTGAAATTTGAAAGGGGAACGTCCCATACAAAACTCACGGGACCCACGCGGTCCGACAGCCCGGTCGCGCAACGTATTATTCTTTTTTCACCTCTCGGAAAATTTGATACGACACATGAAATACCGACAAAGAACCCTTGATTTTTCCCTTAAAAGTGTTGTATAATAAAGGTAGAGAATATCTATAGAAGGAGGGTCCACAGTGATCCAACGTGACTTGCCATCCACTTCAGCTACTGTTTTGGGGAACTATTCCATTGGTACTAACGTTGGGCAGGAGCAGAGGCAAGCGCTATTCGCGTGGACCCCTGCGAAGTTGGTTGCTATGAAGGCCTCTGCGGAGAAAGTTGTTGCCCTGCAGGACTCTCTTGGAAGAAACTCCGATGGATTACCCATCGCTTACATAGACCCCGACATCATTCTCTCCAAACACTCACTAACGTCTCTGGAGGCCCTCATGCAAACGCCGCCGTTAGAGTCTCTAGTGCCCCTATCCTACTTAGAGGGCTTTGCTACTACGCCCGACGGCCTCCCTTTCTGGGAGCGCCTTGATGGGGAGCCGTTAGAATATCACGCATTGTTTAGAGCCTATCGCGACATGCTCTACCCCCGCCTAGACCCTCGCTTGCCCTACGCAACGCAGTTAGGTTCCACTACCGAGTACGACGAACACAACACCGAGCACGAACCTGCAGAGGAGCCCTTGACAATCCTAGAGCAAGCTGAGAGGGAAGCGCAGTCGCAATCACAATCGCAATCACAAAGAAAGCCCAGATATGAGGCTTCATACGACATTGAAAATCCCCGCAGCATAAAGTCGCTGCGTTCATTATATATCGTTGCTCAGAGAGCTAACGTCTCCAGAAACGTAATTAAAGTTATAAGTAATATGTATCACTGGGCAGTACGCGTCAAGGCTTTCGACATCTACCGGAAAGCGCAGATAGAATTACATAGGAGCTTCGAGGTAGAACGTATGGAAGGTACCCACGCCAAGGCTGCTAGGGTCATATTCGATCGCTGCATGGACTACCTAGAAGATAACCTAGAGCAACTGGACCCCAAGACAGCTTTAAGCTGGCTCCAGACAGCCGTAGAGTTGGAAAGGCTGTCCCTAGGATTATCCCCCGATAAGCCCGGCTCGGGCACGGGCACGGGCACAAACGCAGGCCCTGTGGACATGCAGGGAGCACTGAACTCATTCATACAAATTAACCAGAATACACAAATCCAAGCGGGGATCGGCGCAAGCGGGGAGAATCCACATGGTACTAAGGGCCAGAGGATCCAGGAGATCTTAGGGATCCTAAGTGAGGCAAAGGTCATAGATGTATCGACGGAGGGAGGTGAGAGGAGTGACAACGACGACGACAATGACAACACATCCGCCCGCGCAGGGGCCGCAAGGGTCACAAGGGTCACTGAACCCATTAGGATCGACCCTTCTTGATTACAATAATATGAGCTACCACGACTGGCAGGAGCTCGAGAAGCTTACTACGCCACGCCTAACAAAATATATCCCACATAGCCCTAGTCCGAAACAAGCGGCTTTTCTACTCTTAGAGAACTTGGAGGGCTTTTATGGAGGTGCTGCAGGTGGTGGCAAGAGCGACGCGCTCTTGATGGCTGCACTACAATATGTGGATATCCCAGGATACAGGGCACTCCTCTTACGTCGTACATTCCAAGATCTCGCCCTGCCTGGTGCTCTGATGGATCGCGCAAAGATGTGGCTACTGCCGTATGTATATCGCCGCGAGGTAAAATGGGTAGAAAAAGAGAAAACTTATGTATTTCCCAATGGAGCTACCCTTACGTTTGGGTATCTGGAACATGAAAATGATAAGTACCGATATCAGTCGGCAGAGTTTCAATACATTGGATTTGACGAGCTTACGCAATTTACTATGACTCAGTACACTTACATGTTCTCCCGACTCAGAAAACTCAAGGGACAAAATATACCCTTACGCATGCGGTCCGCATCCAACCCCGATGGACCTGGGTTAGAATGGGTTAAGCAGCGTTTCGTAATAGAAGGAGCTCTTAAGGGGCGAACCTTTATCCCTGCCAAGTTAGAGGATAACCCTCACTTGGACCAAGAGGAATATGAACGCTCATTGGAAGAGCTAGATCCCATCACGCGTGCGAGACTTCGTCACGGTAATTGGGATATCAAGGGGGAAGGTAAACTATTTAAGCGCGAGTGGTTTAGGGTAATAGATCCTGAGACAGTTCCGGAGAGGTTAAGAATTGTTAGGTACTGGGACTTCGCGGCTACAGACCCTACGCGAAGCAAAAGTAAGGATCCAGATTGGACAGTAGGTCTCAAACTAGGTATGTTAAATGGTATTTACTATATACTCCACGTCATAAGATTTAGGCGAACTCCTGAGGCTACTGAGCAGATAGTGAAGCAGACAGCGCAGCTTGATGGATATAATGTGAATATTTTTGCGGAGGAGGAACCCGGCAGCTCGGGTAAAATGCTTATCGACCACTACGCGAGGAACATTCTCTGGGGCTACGCTTTTAACGGTAATCGCGAAACCGGTTCTAAGGTCCTACGTGCAAACCCGGCGAGTTCGGCGGCAGAGCGCGGGAACATGTTCTTGGTACAGGCGCCGTGGAATAGCGCGTTCTTGGATGAGGCGGAGGTGTTCCCTACTAAGGGTATGCATGACGACCAAATAGATGCCCTTTCGGGAGCATTTCGTATGTTAAAGACTAGGGTTTTCGAGGACGCTCTACCTATAGGAGTAGGTGATGAGGCTTCATATTGGAGCTCTCTTAACGCTGAGGTCCTCTAGTTTGGAAAACTTATCTATTAAGGAGGTTGAGGAGATGCCTAGAGTGCTTGTGGATGCTGATTCGGTCAACGCTAAGGGAACTACTGTAGTGGGCGAGGCGATCACGGAGGATGGTGCAGAGTTCTACAACGATGGGGCAGTAAGGATTCTCTTAGTTAATGTTACAGAGAGTTCAGCCACGATTACGATTCCTACCCCCATGAAGATTGATGGGGACCTAGAGGTCGACGAGAGGGAGTATACTCTTGCTGCAGGAGAGATCATCATTGCGGGACCGTTTTCTCGGCAAATTTATAACCAAGCCGAGGATAAGGTGTATATCGACGCAGATGACGTCAACTCCCGAGATGTAGAAGTAACTGTTTTTAGATGATAAAGGAGAAAGAGGGGGACTATCGGTAATGCAGGGGTCTGAAATTAAGAAACAGCAGAACCGCGACGAGTTCTTAACTACCTTGGAGACCTTAGCGCCAGAGGTGCCAGACGAATTTTTGAACTTTTTGGATGATTCTGACTTCTTTAGGGCCCCTGCAAGCACCAAGTACCATGAGGCTTATGAAGGGGGATTATTGCAACACTCCCTCAATGTTTACAAGCGGCTGGCGCAATTAAATTATCAGTACTTATTAGGATTTCCCGACAATACTGTAGCGAAGGTGGCACTATTCCACGACGTATGCAAGGCGAATTTTTACAAGCGGGAGATGAGAAACAAAAAGTTAGAAGATGGTCGCTGGGTCCGTACGGAAGTATGGGCGGTAGATGATCAGTTTCCTATAGGTCACGGTGAGAAGAGTGTGACAATCTTGCTCCAGCACGGTGTACCACTCACAGAAGAGGAAATCTTAGCTATACGGTGGCACATGCTCGGATTCGACATATGCGCAGGCACTTATGCAGGCGGCTTAGCTTTATCTAGCGCGATGAATAAATCCACATTAGTTACTGCGTTACATATAGCCGACCTAATGAGCGTCTGGATGTAATAAGGAGGGCAGGTAGATGTCAATAGTTATGAGTAGAGAACTCGCGACGAGGGTTCGAGAAGAGGTTCGTAAGGAAGTAGATCTCGCGGTTGATTCCAACGTTGTTAACCTGCCCAGCTTCGTAGAGATGGGTTCAACGGGGCTAAATCGGTTCGGCGGACATGTATTCGAAGAGTTCCTACCCCAGCTTAAGTGGCCCAGGGCAGGAAAAATATATCGGGAGATGTCGTATAATGATCCCGTGATAGGCGCAATATTATATGTGTGTGAGCAGTTAATCAGGCGCGCGAGTTGGAGGGTGGAGCCGGGGGGTCCCCTAAGGGCGGATGAAGAAGCGAAAGAATTCTTAGAGAGTTGTATGGAAGATACTAGTACTCCCTGGACGGACACTATCGCGGAAGTCCTGACGATGTTAACTTACGGCTTCTCTTGGCACGAGGAGGTATATAAGCGACGCGAAGGGGATGTGAGGGACCCTTCCCGAAGAAGTAAATACGTCGATGGTAGGATTGGCTGGAGAAAATTGCCTGGTAGAGCGCAGCATACTCTACATAGCTGGGTCTTTGATGAGTCTGATGATGGGGGCATCATAGGAATGGTGCAGCATGCTCCCCCGCGTTTCGAGATGGTGACGATCCCCCTGGAAAAGTCGTTACTATTTCGCACCAGGGCGGAGTATAATAACCCCGAGGGTCGCTCCTTGCTGCGTAATGCCTATCGCAGCTGGTACTTCAAGAAGTATATTGAAGAAATCGAAGGTATCGGGATTGAGAGGGACTTGGCAGGACTACCGGTTTTAACGACCCCTGAGGGTATAGACATTTGGAACATAAAAGATCCTGAGGCTATGAAAATCAAACAAGCCGCGGAGAGACTTGTTCGTAATATTAGAAGGGATCAAAACGAAGGAGTAGTTAAGCCCTATGGGTGGGAACTTACGTTACTAACTGCTAATAGTAGACGTCAATTTAATACCAACGAGATTATCAATAGATACGATCAGAGAATTGCCATTACGCTCCTAGCTGACATTGTAATGATGGGCGGAGATAAAGTGGGTAGTTTCGCGCTGGCAAATGTTAAGAAGAGTATGTTGGGAGCTGCCTTAGAAGCCATCCTGGAATCTATTGCGGGGGTTTTTAATAGGTACGCAATCCCAAGGCTCTTTAAGGTTAACGCGTTTCCAGGAATTACTAACTACCCTTCGTTAATTACGGGAGAAGTTCATACACCTAGTCTCACCGAGTTGTCACGTTATATACAGTCGTTATCATCAAGCGGGATGCCTTTATTCCCCGACGATAATCTTGAAGCTTACTTACGCAACATAGCAGGAATGCCTGCTAAAAATCCTAATGCCTCACCTACATCCATACCCGCGAGAGTACCTCCTGATTCCCTTGGTACTCTCGATGATGATGGCGATGCGAGACTTATGAATTTCGGACCCGTACAGGAGGAGAGATAATGTCTTACACGGATAACCAAAGTTTACCTGAGGCCATCAAAAATACACTCCCTGCTGAAGCACAGAGTGTATGGAGGAGCACGTATAATTCCGCGAGTGCCTCTGGACATGGCGAATCTTCCTGTGCAAGAATTGCATGGACAGCGGTTGAGAGAGCTGGGTGGCATAAAAAAGATGATAAGTGGGTAAAGAAATTTACACCTATAGCGAAAGTAGATGAGGATCATAACCTCGTATTTGGGTGGGCCTACGTGTCAGTCAGAAAGTCGGGAGATGCTGTAATAGATCACAGTCAGGAGATGATTGATCCCGATGAACTCGAAGAAGCTGCTTATCTCTTCAATTTAGAATTCCGTAAGAGCGGCGTTATGCACCAGGGAGGTACTGTAGGTAGGTTGATAGAGTCTTTTGTAGTAACTCCCGATAAATTAGAGAAGATGGAACTACCTCCCAATGCATTACCTATGGGTTGGTGGGTTGGCTTCTATATAGAAGATGACGAGATCTTTAATAAGGTTAAGTCAGGGGAATACGAAATGTTCTCTATACAGGGTAAGGCAGAACGTGAGGAGGTGGTTTAGTGCCTAAGAAGCTCAAGAATCTACTAATCGATAGAGTCGATCTCGTTAAGAGGGGAGATAATCCTGATGCTAGAATTACTCTCTTCAAAGGCGATCAAACCCCTGAGAGAGGTGGTGTTATCTTTCCAATAGATAAGTTCTTTAAGGGCTTAGAAGATTTCATGGGTAGAATGATGAAGAAAGGAGATGACCGTGTAATGCAATTCAAGTTGAAGGATTTTCTTGAGAAGCTACCGCAGGAGACTCGTGGGCCTCTCGAGGAGCGTGTGGGCAAACTGTCGGAGGATGTACGCAAGGGCATCGAAACACGTATGGGCGAGCTGAAGGAAGAGGAGAGAAGTGTAATTGTTTTGAACCTGGAAGTAGAGAAGGCCGAGAGTGCTGCAACTTTCGAAGCACTAAAGAAGCAGCTGGAGAGTAATACAGCTGAATTGGAAGCACTAAAGAAGGATCCGAAGGAGGGCACTAAAGACGACCCTGCTGCGGATGGGGACGTTCCCGAGGATGTAATCAAGGGACTTCCTGAGGCAGTCCAGAAGATTCTTAGAGACAGCCAGAAGGAAGCAAAGGAAGCAAAGGATCTCGTTAAGAAACTTGAGGATGAATCCATGAATCGGGAGTACGTGGCTAAAGCGATGGTATTTAAGGCTCTCCCTATTAAAGCGGAAGAATTGGGCCCCGTCCTCAAGAGGGTTGCACAGTCCAGCAAAGATGACTACGATAAAGTCGAAGCCGTCTTAAAAGCCGCTAACGAACTTGTCGAACGTAACAATCTGCTTATGAAGGAGCTTGGTGCGAGTGGGGGCTCCGATACTGGATCAGATGTCTGGACTAGGGTCGAAACTGCCGCCAATAACTTAATCGCAAAGAGTGCCGATCCCTTAAGTAAGGAACAGGCAATTGCGCAGGTCCTCCGTGACAATCCCGAACTGTACTCGGAGTACCAAAAAGAACTAAAGGAGGTATAATAGTATGGCGTACGAAATTCCTGGCTTTGTTTATAGTGAGAAGGCCGATGCTGCTGCAATTACGCAATATCATGCAGTACAACTCAAGGAAGACGGCCTAGTCACTTGTCCTGCTGGTGAGAAGTGTGATGGAATTGTGCAGCAGCCTGTAGCGGCTAGCACAAAGGAGACCGTTCGTGTGATGAAGAGTGGTATTAGCTTCGCGATTGCAGGGGCAGGTGGTGTGACTCGCGGAGCTGAAGTAGTTGTAGGTGCTGCTGCTGGTGTCTTTGAGGATCACGACAATAACGGTGACATTGTTGTAGGAAAGGCACTCGAGAGTGTTTCAGCAGGTGAAGTGTTCTCAGTATTACTTTACTAAGGTGTGTAATTGAAAGGAGGATGGTTTTAAATGACGCAACCTACACGTTCGATGGTCCACATTGATAGAGCCTTAACCAACATCAGTGTGGCGTTCATCCAGAATTCGAAGAACTTCGTTGCGGATAAAGTGTTCCCTGTGGTACCTGTACAGAAGCAGTCTGATCGCTATTTCGTCTACCTCAAGGAAGACTGGTTCCGTGATGAGGCCGAGGAAAGGGCTCCTGGAACGGAATCTGCGGGCGGTAAGTACGAGATCGATAATACACCTACTTACTTTGCGCGCAAGTACGCATTCCATAAGGATATCACCGAGGAGGATCGGGCCAATCAGGATCAGCCGCTAAATGTAGATACTGACGCTACGGAGTTTGTCACACAGAAGATGTTACTCCGGAGAGAGACCCTCTGGGCACAGAAGTACTTTACCCCCGGGGGCACTGCGGGTGCATACATCTCACCTTGGGGGACCACATTGTCGGGGGTCGCATCCCCTGGGCAGGGCTCTGTCGGTGCAGGCAAATTCGTTCGTTGGAACGATCCTGCATCTACCCCTATCCAGGATATCTCTAATGGTAAGTTAGCTATCTCGGCAGTAACTGGTTATCAGCCCAATGTTTTAGTTTTGGGTGCGCGTGTATATGAGATGCTCAAGAATCACGATGAGATTCTGAGCCGTATTGTATTTACACAGCGCGGCATTGTTACTGCGGACATCTTAGCAGCATTGTTCGATGTTGAGAAGGTAGTAGTCGGTTGGGCAGTTCGTAATGTCGCTCCGAAGGGAGCACAGGAGGATACGGATTTCTTACTTGGTGACCATGCACTACTCGCATACGCGGCTCCTCGCCCGGGATTGAAGGTACCTAGCGCTGGATATATCTTCTCGTGGGCAGGTCTGTTAGGGGCAGGAGCGTATGGTAATAGGATCATGAGGATTCCTGTTCCGCTCCTGGGCGCAGGTACTGAAAGGGTCGAAGGAGAAATGGCATTCGATCAGAAGATCGTTGCAGCTGATTTAGGCGTCTTCTTCGCAGGCGCTGTAAATAGCGATTAAATTGGAGGTGTCTGGAGTGCTTAAGTCTATTAATATTAACCCCAGATCTTACGCCTCTATTCGTAAGGCGGTGCGGGAAGGTGTTGTGAACAACCGCGGGCAACTCCTTAGGGAGATTCATAACGCTTTCCGCACGTCTGCAAAGACTCATGAAACCCATGAAACCCATGAAACACAGAAAGATACTCCTCGGCAGGCTGAGGCAGAGACTATAGTTGGAGTCGAAACAGTCGAAACAGTCGAAACAGTAGCTGTACCTACAACTGAGCCTACAACTAGGTCTACGATCAAGTCTACTGTTACGGGAAGAAAGGATGGTGCCGTTAAGTGAAAATTCCGGGACTGAAGTACTTTGCATTCCTGAATGTTGGGAGACTCTTTTTAAAAGGCCAGGAGGTAACGGTTACCGCTGAGCAGCTTAACGCTGCAGGAGGAGCATCCGTTTTACAGGACATGCGATTTGGTCAGGTAACTTTAAATGGAGTAAACCCAACTAGGGTGAACTTCAAGGGGGGCACAATTGCACAATACGCAGGTGCCGAGAAAGAGGGGCCCTTTGATTTTAGTGCGGGCAATGCTACCGTAATAGTCAATCCTGATGAAAAAGGAGCACAAACTATCACTCTCACAGCGGTAGCCGGTAAGCATGACGGAGTAGACTCTGGTCTAGGCGATATCAGTGCACTTACCGATAATAAGTTCCTAATCGCTGTCGACGGCGACGTTGAGGACGAAAGTTACCACGAGGTAGCCCTTGCTTTGACAAGCTGTAACGGCGGTGCAAATACTGCTACTGAGATGCAGACCAAGATCCAAGCACTAGGAGGACTTTATGATGCCGTAACTGTTGCATTTGCCCAAGAGGACGTAGGACCTCCCCAAGTGGGAACCTATACTATTACTAGTGGTACTAAGGGGCGGGGTTCTAAAGTAAGAGTGCGTCCCGCGCCGAGTTATAGTATCACTGAGGAGCTAGGTATCGGCTCTGGCGTTGACGGTGCTACGAATACCGATGGTAGCGGTGTGGGACAAAATTCCGCTGAAGCTACTTTAAAGGAAGTAGCTGACTTCTTGGATGACGCGGCGACAAACTTCTCCGTTGCTGTTGAGGACGGCACACTAGTCATATATGGCAAGGATGAAGGCGGCTCGATTGTGGTAGGCGACGGTACAGCTAATGCTGCCCTCGGCTTAACCGCAGGATCTTACCTTGCTACTTCCGGACTAGGCTTCGGGGAGAACATGTCCGATGATAAATACTACGTGGTAGCTACCCCTGCAGGTATTAATGTCGCTGGGAAAGCTAATATCAAAGGGATAGCTGTAAACAATAAATCGAAGAGTGGCTTTGACATTGTCTGCGACACAGATGCCTCAACGTTTAAGGTGGATCTTATTGTTATCGGCAATAAGAGTCAAGAGTAAGGAGGTCCATTGTGACTTGGTCTTATGGAGACCCCTCAAGTAACGAGAAAGACGCGGTTAGATTCGAAATAGGAGATACGGATAGTACAGATCCGTTGCTGCAAGATGCAGAAATCATGTATGCTCTATCTGTAACTTCTAATATTCTCGGAGCCGCGGTACGTTGCTGTGATGCCCTAGCAAGGAAATTTGCTAGGCAGGCAGATGTTCGCCTCGGCCCCCAGAGTATAGCCGCAAGTCAAAGATCGAGGGCCTTTATGGAATTAGCTAGGGACCTTAGAAGTAGGTTAGCCGGTGCGCATCCTCCTTACTCAGGAGGACTCTCCAAGAGTGAAGCTATCCAGGACGAGCTTGATATCGACCTTAAGAAACCGATATTCAAGCGCGATCTAATGTCAAATAATTCTAGCGTTAACAACCTTATTGGGAAAGGCAGGTGAGTACCATGGATAGGCAGATTGCCCGGCTATTGAAGCAAGAAGTCCAAGTGGAGTCGTATTCCGGAATGGACGAAAGGGGCAATGCCCTGCCATATGCCTCCTTGAAGGTACTCGCCTGCTATATTTCTGGTGAAGCCAAGATGGTTAGAGACGTAACAGGCAAAGAGGTTGTATCTAACATTACTTTGTACTTCGACGGTACTCTCGAAGTTCATAGTATATCTTTAGAGGATCGGGTAACACTCCCAGATGGTAGGCAGCCTCCTATAATCGCTATACGTCCTTACTTTAACGAGAAAGGGCAAATAGATGTAGTGGAGGTGAACTTGTAATGGGCCTTAAATTCGATAAGTCCTCCCTGCGAACACTGGAAGCAAATCTACAGAAGTTTAGTAGATCCGCCCTGGAGGGTGGTGCAAAGGGCTTATCCGAGCATGCTAAGGATGTCATGAACAAAAGTCAGGCAGAGGTACCTGCCGTTACGGGAACTCTTAAGGGCAGTAACTTCATTGAGGCTCCTTCTGTAAATGAAAATACGAAGGAAGTATCTATTAAGTTAGGCTATGGGGGCCCTGCAGATACCATGAACCCAGTTACAGGAGAAATGGCATCACAGTATATGATAGCTGTGCATGAGGTATTGCATGCACGTCATCCTATAGGGAAGGCCAAGTTCTTGGAGGATCCTGTAATGAATTCTGCCCCCGAGCTTGAGGCTAAGGTGTCCATGTTCGTTAAAGAAAAGATGGCTAAGACTGTAGTAAGGAGGCTGAAATAAGTGGACTTGCTGCTCGATCTGGCTAAGTATTTAATATCCGAAAGGATCGCTAGAGGATTGGCATTTGATATCTTCTGCGATCTAATACCTGATAAGCCAGACAAAGTAGTAGTACTCCACGAGTACGCAGGACCTCCCACTACTACTGGAGTAACTTGTGTTGATAGAAGCGTTCAGATATCTGTAAGATCTTCACGAGAGGAGCCCGAATGGGCCAAAAAGAAGGCTTGGGAGATATTCAATTTATTGGATAATCCGCTGGATCGCACCCTCGATACACGTGAACACATCTCTCCTGGTACTTTATGGGGAGTCGTTTGGGCTAGACAGACACCCTTTAAGATTGGAGTTGATCAATCCAATAGAGTAACTTATGGCTTTAACATCGGTATTTCTACCGGTAGAGATTGAAAGGAGGTATTACAGTGGCTAGTAGAGGAGTTCAAATCGGTTTACGGGATATATACTACGCCCTTCTTACTAATGATACTGTCGGGGTTGGCGTGACATACAGTACTCCCGTTCCTATTATTGGAGCAATTACTGCAAACATCAACCCGAATCCGAGCATCGAATCTTTATTTGCAGATGATGGTCCTATGGAGTCTGCTGCTACCTTAGGAAAGATCGAATTGGAATTAAATGTAGCAGATCTGCCCTTGGATACTCAAGCAGCTCTGTTAGGACATCAGCTATCTCAAGGTATGTTAAAGAAGGCTTCAGGAGATAGTGCACCTTGGACGGCTCTCGGATTTAGATCGCTGAAGTCAAACGGCAACTATCGCTATGTTTGGCTATTGAAGGGCAAGTTTATGGTTCCCGAGCAGTCGCATGAAACTAGGGGCGAGAGCATCACCTTCCAGACACCTACTATTAACGGAACATTCGTTAAGAGAGACTTCGACGATTTGTATCAACTCGTAGGAGATGAGGATGCTTTCGGATTCAGCGCTAGCGGTTGGTTTACAGCTTCAAAAATTAATGCGTCTTAAAAAAGTGAAAGGAGCCCAATCATGAGCAATGTAAGGGAAGTTAGGACATCCAAACCTGTGCCGATAATGTTAGATAAGGAGAGACACTTAAAGTACGACCTTAATGCATTCGCCGAAATCGAGGAGCAGCTCGGGTCGGTAGACGAAGCGTTGGAATCCCTTGAGAAGGGCAGCATCAAGGCACTTCGCGTGGTATTGTGGGCAGGGCTGATCCATGAGGAACTAGATGAGCAGGGCAATCCTAAGATAACTCCTCGACAGGTAGGAGAGATAGTGTCTATATCAGACCTGCCGAAACTCGCCGAAAAGATTGGAGAGGCCATGGGGGCAGATTTAGGTAACCCTGAGGACGTCAAAGGGGTGACCTCGAATGCCCCTTTAGCCCCGCGCCAGACAGTTCCTGGAACTGGGAATTAGTCTATTACATTGGTACTGTGATGTTTCACTTGTCAGAGGAGGCGTTCTGGCGCGTTACCCCTAGAAAGTTTAGGGCCCTCTGTAATGCATATGTAAAGCTCAATTCAGCAGATGCTGATCCTGGAACTGAGATGAGACGTGCCTATATTGACCAGGTACTATTTTAAGGAAGGGAGGGTGATATTGTGGCGTTAGAAGCAGGTAGCTTGTTTGCATCACTCTCCCTTCGTACTGCTGAGTTTTCGTCGGGTATGAAAGAAGCTGTTACTGCCGCTAAAGCGGCCGGCGAAGAAATGGAGAAGTCTTTTGGAAAGAGACCCCAAAGGGCCCTCGAAGATACCGAGAAAAAGGCTGCACGCACTACTTGGACGACTCGTGGTTATATAAAGGATACCTCTCGAGTTATTACAGGAATCCTCATCTCGCAAGCGTTTTATACTTTACTTAGAACTATTCGTGAAAATATCTCTGCCGTATGGGAACTTGCGGCTTCTATGGAGCAAGCTGCTATACAGTTCAAATATTTAATAAGCGGTAACGAACGAGCATCTCGCGCAATGGTTAGAGAGTTGAAGATATTCGCCGCGGAGACTCCTTTCACACTTATGGAAGCCACAAAGGCTTCTAGAACATTGTTAGCTGCCGGATTTGATGTAGGGAAGATTCTTCCTACAATGCAAGGACTCGTGGATGTCGCTGCTGCTACAGGTGCTGAGTATACTACAATTGCAGATATTTTTGGCCAGATAAAATCTGAGGGTCGACTAACTGCGATGACGATGAGGCGTCTCCAGAGAATGGCCATTCCAGTAACTCACATACTCCAAAGAGAACTGGGCCTCACAGCAGATCAGATAGTAAGGATAGGGCAAGCTGCTATACCTGCTGACGTAGCTATAGAAGCTTTGTTAAGGGGTTGGGATAAGGAATTTAAGGGGGCTGCCCTAGAAATCGAACGTACCCTTAAGGGTATGATGAATACCATTGCAGATTACTCCTCCTTAATATTCGCTGGGGTACTGGATCCTCTCTTTAGTGCATGGAAGAACACTATGGGGAGACTTCTAGAAGTACTGCAAGATTTATACGAGGGTATAGAACGAATAGGGATAGCTTACCTCTTAGAGAGGTTAGTGCCGGAAGAGTTACATACGACGGTTAGAGTTGTAATAGGAGCTCTAAATTCCCTATGGGAGAGCTTAAAGAGACTTTGGGAGGCCATAAAACCTGTAGTAGCAGCACTAGGAGAATGGTTAGTGCGAGCCTTAGCAGCTGTCCTCCCAGTAATATCTGGTGTAGTACGCGCTTTGACGGAGTTGTTTAGGTGGGCCACCGCTAATAGTAGAATAGTACGAATTCTCGTAGGTGTAATAGTAGGATTGCTCATATCTAGCATAGTAGCATCTGCTGTATCCCTCTTAGCAAACGCCATAAAGCTCCTAGGTATTGCGCAAGCAGTCGGTGTCGCAGTGGGATTTCTTGCTAAGGCAATAAGGGTACTCTACATAGCCATGACGGAACATCCTATTATCGCTGTTATAACCCTCCTAGCTGCAGTCCTTATCGGGTTAGCTATGTCCATTAAATCCGTTAGTGATTGGCTGGATAGGGTTATGAAGCAATTCGCTTCGTTCTTCGGTATAGACGTTGATGAAATTCTCCAGCCTGCCTCCCCTGAGGATTTAGCGGGAGTGCTAGACGAAATAGGAGCAGGATTCGAAGACCTCGTAGATGATATAGATGACGTCGGCAGAGCTATGAAAGATACATTCTTAGCATCATTCGACGAAGTTTATCCTATACCAGACAAGATAGCCGATATCTCGAAGGGTCTAAAAGGCATTACGTTCCCTAGCTTACCTGGCTTGCCTGAAGGAGATAAAGGAGGCCCTGGCGGTGGAGGTGGTGGGGGTGCAAGGGGCGATGATGAGGGTGTACTGGACAAAATTAGGAAAAAGTGGTCCGATTTCTTCATTCCTCTTCCTGCTTGGGAAGATTGGATACCTCCTCTTGGAGTAACCTCAGCACTCTTTGCACTTGCGTTACTATACGATCGTTTGAAACAATCGGTTCGTAACTACATCGACGAAGTACAAAGAGTAGTTAAAGAAGGAGTCACTACCACTATCCCGCAGGCTCTTGCTAATGCTTGGTCATGGGCCTGCGACATGGTGAGCAAGGCTCTTGACAGCGTCGCACTAGGATTGTCCCCGGCCCTAGTGGCTATCTTTGGGTTTGTTACAAGATCGGCAGAATCCTTTAGTCGCTGGAGGGTAGAAGCATCGGAGAAGATTCGTGAGTTTACTGAAAGGTCCGTGGAATCCTTTAGTCGCTGGAGGGTAGAAGCATCGGAGAAGATTCGTGAGTTTACTGAAAGGTCCGTGGAATCCTTTAGTCGCTGGAGGGTAGAAGCATCGGAGAAGGCTCGTGAATTCGGAACGCGCTTTGCTGCGTTCATGGAAGATAATAAAGTTCTCATCTTAGGTATAGTAGCCGCTATAATATTAGCCATAATACTGGCGTTTGTAGGATTACCTGCGGGAGTAGTTGCAGCAGTTATAGCCCTAGTACCATTGCTGGGAGGAGTATTTGGGAGTGCTAAAAAGGCAGTAGCTGCAGAGACAGATGCAACAGAATTTCATACCACCGAAGCGTGGCGTAATATCCGGAGGGATGTATCTAAAGAGGGTTCTACCTTAGAGGGCAGCATATCAAGATCGTGGACGAACATAAAGAACACTATTAGGAGCAATGTAAATCTTGCAATTGACTTTATCAACGTTTTAATTAGAGCCTGGAACAGACTGAAATTCGACGTACCCCAAATTAAGCTAGGTAATTGGTCAATAGGAGGAGGCACAATAGGAGTACCTCAAATAGGAGAGATAAGGAAGATGCAACACGGAGGTATTATACCGAGGGATATGCTGGTACGTGCAGGGGAACACGGTAAAGAAGCTATTGTACCCCTTACAGCAGAAGATGCGCTCCCCTTCGCCCGAGCTATCGCAGGAGAGGTAGCAGCAGTTATGCCCTCGGGAGGCGCATCGGCTTTGCAGCCTCTCTATGTAGGTACTCTAATTGCTGATGAGCGGGGGTTAAAAGAACTTGAGCGACGCATGAGAGTGATAAGAGTGCGCGAGGATAGAAGGGTGGGAGACATGTGAGCACCTATACTAACATAAAACTGGGCGGGAAGTCTATTAAGCAGCCCTTCCCATTCACTATAGAACGCTACAATATAACTAAAGCAGGTAGAGTAGCTTCCGGCTTAATGACCTTAGACCTCGTAGCTAAGAAAAGGAAGTTCCTATTTAGATATAGCTCTATCTCGGGTAGTGATATGAATACTATACTTAGTGTAATAGATACTAACGACATGTTCTTTACTATTTCCTACGAAGAAAATGGTGTGGCAAAGAGCGCGACAGTATACGCAGGACATATCCCTTCAGAGTTAGTTAGATCCGGGAGTGAATGGTACTGGAAGGATGTTGACTTTGATCTCATCGAGCGGTAGGTGGTTATGTGTTACTAGTAAGCGCTGAATATGAAGACAAGATTAATTCACCGACACGAAGATGCTTGGCGAAGGTTAAGATATATTTCGATGGGCCTCTTTCTACCCCTGTTATATTTGATAACGACACTATCGTTCGGTTTGTATTATTGGAGGAGGCGAGAACCGAATCGAGTAGTCCTATCGGGAGGGTATCGTCAAATGAATTCACCCTAGATCTCGATAATTCGGACCGTAAATTTACCTTAAGTGACGAAGATGGTCCCTACTTTGGCAAGCTAATACCTAATGTAAAGGTTGAACCCTTCATCGGGCTAGAAATAGACTATCCCTCCGAGGGAAATGTAGAGTGGATCCCCCTAGGAGTATTTTGGACGGGTGATTGGGATGCTCCGTCAGCCGGCGTAGAGGCCTCAGTAGTCTGTTACGATCGTCTATATCAACTAGGGGAAAGAGACCTACCTCCTTTCCTTGCAATGAAGAATACTACAATATTCGAGATGGCGACTAAATTGTTCTTGGTACTAGGGCTGTCTGCTACGGACTTTGAGGTGGATCCTTCGTTAACTCAGCGCGTTCGAATAGGGTGGTTTCCTAAAGGTAAAGTTTGGGGAGCCCTGCAAGCATTAGCGGTGGCGGGTAGTTGTACTATCACAGTCAATAGATTCGGCAAGATTGTGGTAATAAATAATTTTCGTTTAACAGAGTCCGTAGCAATTTTTGATGATGATTCACAGATCTTTGATATGAACATACCACAGGAGTATGCTAACATCTTTACGTCTACTTTAGTGAGGTGCACCCTTCCTGTGTTATCTTCGGGGGAACAGATCCTTGATCTTGACGAGCTAATTGTCCCTGCAGGTAGTACTACTTTTAGAGGCTTGGGATTTAACAGAGGCCCTGTGGCAGCGTTATCGCAGCTCTCATTAAGGGGAGCAAAAACAAGTTCTATAAAGAAGCTACGTTACGGCGCATGGTCTATGGATCTCACAATAGTAAATTCGGGTGCATCTGAGACAGTGTCTTTGTACGCAACCGGATTTCTTATAACTTCTAACGAGAGTACTGTTAGTAGGACAGAGGTTCCTCTCGCAGCGCTTTATGGATTCAGGGAACAGACAATTGAGGGGGATCTCATACAGGATATATCTGCAGCTAGAGAGTACGCAGCATTGGCGGGGTATATAGGAAAGGATCCAAAAGCGTATTTCACCGCTAACGTCAGAGGGAATCCTGCAGTAGAATTATTAGATACGGTTACAATTAGAGATCCCTCAGATAAATTTAAAGAGGAAGAGGTAGTTGTGTTACGTAGTGTTCTTGAGTATGACGGAGGATTGTCGGGTACTTTAGAAGGTATTAGAAAAGAGGCTTTGATAGTTAAGGATTGGGTGTTTATGTGCCCCGGTATGTACGCGCTTCAACCGCGCCATTTCGAGTTAAGGTAGGTGTATTAGAATGGCTGAATTACTTTTAGATGAGCAAGGAAGACCTATCCCACAGTACCTAAACTCTGCTGGAACAAGCTATGAAGAGTGGAAGGGTGATAAGGGCGCGGGCAGGGTTCTCCTATGGGGAATTGACGGTTCCGCTCTTCTTACTTCCGCTAATCCAGGAAACGTAAAGGTCGTAGAATCTGCTTTACCGACAGGAGCAGCAACAGCCGCGTTACAAACCACTATAAGTGACAAGGTCGCAACGGTTACGTCAGTAGGACAAGTCAAAAGTGCAGTTGACCTCGTCAATATTTCTGTTGGATTAGTTGAAGAAGCCCTTAGGGAGATATTAAGAATCGGAATTGTTAGCCAGTACCCAATAGGAGCAGAGCCCTGGTCGCTGTTTAACACAAGTGGGAGTGGTCAAGGGGTAACACTAACTAAGTCCGCAGAGGTAGATAAAACACACTTTGTTTGCGGTATCTTAGCAGTACTACTTGAGTGTCAAGATGGCGAGGAGTCAACAATTCTTATTAGAGACGATGCTATATCAATATGGAGCGATACTATTCGAGTTTGTGAATATATACGCTCTCGGACAGATATGTTATTTATGCCCGCACTGCCCGGGACATCGGGTAACGCCATTTCCTTAAATGCGTCTGCTCCCGCTGCAGGTAAGGTAAAGCTTAGTATGTATGGATATACGTTGTGATTAGGAGAAGGCCATGGCTGAGGAGTATGGAGACAATTTAATACTAAATCCTAACGCCAGTACGCAGCTGGAGCATTGGACTACCCAAGGAGTCACGAGGGTTCTAAGAAGCCCTGGGATTTATTGCTTCTCTCTAGGTAGCACTGCTTTTATGTACCAGGAATTATCAGAAGCAGATTTGATATTAAAGCCGCCGGACTTCAAGATCCAGTTCGAATTCAAATTACCTAATCCTTCCCTTGGTACTGACGTCTCTGCGTACGTATCTGTGCTCTTCGGTTATGTGGGTGATACTATAGACAGTTTTATAATACCTTGTCACCCCTCGTTATTGCCTTTATCTCCTATTTTAAGCAATGGGTGGATAGGTATCGAACAAATATGCCCCGTTAATGAAAAGCTTGTACTGCGAGCTGTTAGGATACAAATAAATACAGAAGATGCTGTTGGTGGGCTGGAGGTAGCCAATATACAAGTGAGGAAAAACAAGGATTTGTGGACCGAGACTATAGAGGATGTAGGTTGGGCTGATTTATTTCGCGACAAGTCGATTCTTTATGGACTGGATGCCGACAAACCAATTTTGAGGTGAGCTAATGCTTTTAAAGGCGAGGACTATACGATCAGGAGTTGCTTTAGGTCCGCATAGAATTGCTGCACAAAGACCTAGCGTACTTGCTGGACCGACGAAACTCTATACTGCGTATATTGAGGATGAGTACGCTAAGGTAGCTACATCCTTAGCAGTTGACCGCATCCCAACTCAGTGGGACTTTGAATACTCGCTGACGAAGGCAGTTGATGTTGCAATCGAGTTTGATGGTCGATGGCAACGTGTAGGAAATCGCTGGGAGCTATATACTATTGGGTCGCCGTATGTTGCCGTAGTTCGAACTACTGGACAGTTGACTATTCAACAGGGACAGCTTGATACCCCCACGATCTTAGTAGATAGCGGCGTAACGAGAGTGGCGATGGTTCGTGGCTGGAAGAACGTCTTGATGTGGAACAGAGATCAAGGTCTAATAGTGGTATATATCAAGAACGGGAAAGTTTACTATCGTACGTATGCTCAACAGCCTCCAGACCTTCCAGCTATCTGGGAGCCCGAAAGAGCCATTGTTGAGTTGCCAAGTCCTGCACAGAATATTTCTGCATTTCGCACTAATGATTATCGAGTAGGAATTGCGTGCGAGCACAACGGTAAGATCTATTGGGCCTTAACAGAACGCAACTGGGCAGGAATGGCAATTGAGTCACACACGATCACGGCGGGCATCGACGTGACGGTGGATTTGATCCCGATCACGTATGCCGACATTTATCACGAACACACCATCACCGCCGGGGTCAGTCTGGATGTGGCCCTGCTCTGGGGCGTGGCGTACAACAGTTTCAAGTCCGCCGAGAATGACGGCGACACAACCATCATAGCCTGTGCGGAGCATTTCCTGACCAACCTAACCCCCGGTGACTTCGAGGTGCGGGACACGACCAACGCCCTGTTTTCCGTCACCGCCGTTACATACACCGACGACCCCTGCATCATTGAGTTGACCGTGGAGAGCTTAAACTTTTCCACCCCCGGCGACCTGACCCTAAAATTCCTGGGGAGCGGCACCACAAAAGGCGAGGCGGGGCAGGATGTCGATCCCTTCGAGATCACGTTTACGCCAGAGGGGCTTGAGTACGTCGATGTAGATCCGCCGGAAGTGGAGGCGATCTGGAATGAGTAATTACTGGAGCGGCAAGGGCGCAGGCTCAAAAATAGTCATCAAGTTTGACAAGGCTCTGTTGGGCGACGTGACCGGCAACGAATC
>Ga0265293_10005551_pt1 | contig 20956 bp, 18 predicted proteins | sample Munlanlewell138R_FD_192505 | JGI IMG/M metagenome (GOLD analysis project Ga0265293, IMG submission 192505) | Leachate microbial communities from a municipal landfill in Southern Ontario, Canada - Leachate well 138R | ecosystem: Engineered > Solid waste > Landfill > Unclassified | place: Canada... | reverse complement strand
AGCCTGTCTCTTCAAACTGTTTAAACACCGGAGAGAAATGGCCTATCATGGCAATTTTTGCACCTTTTGGTAGGTCAAAATCTTTGTGTAAATCGTTGGGTCCGTCTGGTAAGGCTTTGGCAAAAGGTTGATTTAACGCATTCACCAAGGCCACTGCCATTACCCGCGAGAGGTGATTATCTCCTTCCTTTATCTTGCGTAATAATTGGATGGCAGCTCGCCCTTCATAATCGGTACGGTCCGTGTTCAAAGAAAAAGCATGTTTGGGATCACACAGTGTAGCACAAAGTCCACAGCGGCCATCGGTCAAAGTTACTGCTGTGTAACCTATTCCAATGGTGATTTCATCAATAACAGAACCTTCGGCATCATTAGCGAAAACTGAAAAAATTTTGTTATTTAGTTTCATGAAGTTCCCCCTATAGCTAGTATACTAGCATTAAAAAGAGGGGAAAGCGATAAAAAATTATCAAATGGCCTATTTCCCTGTTTAGGGTAATTGGAAGAATAACAAGATACAGGGAATTGATGCCCATAAAAAAAGCCACCAGAGTAGATCTAGTGGCTCGATTTCTTATTAGGATTATGTACTGTGTTCCAGCTCCAATGTTTTGGTGGTTAGGTCACAAACTTCGGTTGGTCCATAGTATTGGATTGCACCAGGATACATAAACTTTGTTTCAACAGCCCAATCATCCCGTTTAGCTACAAAGTATTTAAATGGAGCACCGTCTAATTCTACAAGAGCTTTTTTAATCACAGGAGTTAACTTACCATGTCGGTTTTCCATATTCAGCATCATGGTAATTGGAATGCCACCTGCTTTCCACTCATTTGCCGGAGCGGTTAAGTTAGTTACCGATGAAATATAACCACTACAGTCGTTAGCCAAGAGCAAGAAGGCATTGTACCCTAAGCTATAGCAATAGTCGGCGTCGAAGTTAGAAGGGAAGGCACAGCGTCCTTCATAACCAAAAAAGTGATTCTGTGTGCTGAATTTGCCCTTATATTTTCCTTCCTTGGCCATCTCTTCTAGTTTTTCAGCTACCAACTGGATCAACATCTTTTCGGTCTCAATGAGTGAAACTTGGACGTTTCCATGGGGGTCACGATCTTTAAGCAGTTGGGTTTGAATGAGGGTCGGAAGTGATGTAAATGCATGCGCGCTCGTTGCTGTAAGCTTTTTTGTAATAAAATCCGCTTGCTCGCCCCAACTTGTGAGGGTACCATATGCCACACTCTCTTTTGCTAGCAAATCGTTTAATTCAGCAATAAGTGTCTTCATCTCAGGGATAAATTCGACGATTCCTTCTGGAATTAAGACTACCCCAAAATTACGCCCTTTTTCGGCACGTTTTGCTACAATTGAGGCTAAGTAATCGACGATTTCAGTGAGCTCGGTGCCATTCGCTTCAATTTCTTCACCAATTAAACAAGCGTTAGGTTGGGTGCGTAGAGCACATTCAAGTGCAATATGGCTAGCACTCCTTCCCATGAGGCGCACAAAGTGCCAATATTTTTTCGCACTGTTTGTATCTCGCATGAGGTTGCCAATTAATTCATTGTAAGTTTTGGTTGCGGTATCAAAGCCAAAAGAGATTTCAATATGTTTGTTCTTGAGATCCCCGTCAATTGTTTTAGGGCAACCTACAACGGTTATATTAGCACCAGTACGTAGAAAATATTCAGCAAGTACTGCTGCATTGGTGTTTGAGTCATCACCACCGATAATAACCAGCGCACTAATGTTATGTTTATGACAAACTTTGGCACAAACCTCAAATTGCTCTTCGGTCTCTAATTTAGTGCGACCACTGCCGATAATATCAAATCCACCAGTATTGCGGTATTCTTGAATTATTTCAGAAGTAATTTCTAAGGATTGGTCATGTAGAATACCTGAAGGTCCTCCTAGGAAACCAAAAAGACGTGAGGCCTTATTCGCATTCTTCAAAGCATCAAACAAGCCGCTAATCACGTTATGACCACCGGGTGCTTGCCCACCTGAAAGGATAACACCCACATGGATAGGTTTGGCACCTACTGTGGAACTTCCTTTGGAGAAGGTGACTTGGGGCAGGCCGTAGGTGTGGGGAAATAGTTTTTTAATAATTTGTTGGTCTGTCTCTGGTTTGCTAAGAGCACCTTTAGAGATAACGATAGTATCAATTTTTTCTCGTAGTATGCTGGGCAACTTAGGTTGGTAGGCATACCGTGCTTTCTGTAATGGTGAATACTCCATTGCTGTTCTCCTATTATGTGGATATATAGCAATATCATAGGATATTTTAGCGCTCTACTGCAAGGGCTCTGGTAGGGTAGTAATTATCTTTGCAATTTCCAAAAAGACCTTTTAACAGTTTGATTTCAACATCGTAAATATAGTATGTAATCAGATAAACAAAATGTTTTTACCGATAGGATAATCGGGATTGACCCTTTTAAAGTCTCTGAGTATGGTGCATACATGGAATTTACTAATCTTGAGCAAGCTGAGTTGTTTGTTGATGCCGATTCTTGTCCACGTCAATTGCGCACCATAATTCTCAAAGCAGTCCTGAATCGTAAAGTACCGGCAGTCTTTGTTGCCGACAGGTCTTTACCCGATGTGGTAGAAGCTCAAGAGCAACAACTTTCTGACAGTAAAGGTAATCCGCTGGTCCGTATGGTTATAGTCGAAGAGGGTGATAATAGTGCGGATGACTTTTTGGTTCAAATTGGCCGCCAAGATACTATTGCTATCACCCGAGACATTCCTCTAGCTGATCGTTTGGCTGAATTGGGCATGGTAGTGTTAGATGATCGCGGTGGTGTGTATACTAAAGCTACAATTGGAGAAAGGCTCTCTTTGCGTAATTTGATGACCGATTTACGGGAATTTGGTATTCACATTGAGAAAACCAAGCCATTGGGGCCTCGTGAGGTACAAGCTTTTGCCAATGCCCTTGATCGTGAAATTACTCGTTTGTTTACATAAAAACCTATTCGAAGCATTTTTATATATCCTGTCGTTTATTTAGTGTGAATAAAAAACACCTACTTGTAACAGCTAGTACCCATGCTATGCTCGAAACGTTTCGCTATTGGATCCTCTCTTTTCTCAAAAATGAAGTTGTTCTGGAAACCTTCTGTTTTACCGAGAGTGAAAGAATGTGTTCTCATGGGGATCATTTTGATCTATCTATCGCCCTACTATTTGAAGCGTATGAAATAGAAGTGGCCAGGAGTGTTCTAAAGGAGCTGGAAATGCTTGATTATCATCTCGGTACCACGATGGTCGTTCTCTCCTCTGCATTGCAAAAACAAGCACAAGTAATAGATCTACAAATATTTACGCGCCGAGTGCCCTTAGCCACTTGTATGCATCATATTGTAAGTGAACTACGCAGTGAAAATCACCTCTTTGTCCATGAGATTGAAACGAGTTTTAAGGCTTTTACTCAACGTGAAAAGCAAGTTTTAGAGCTATTAGCACAAGGGATCGGTATTAAAGAGATTGCCCACACCTTAGGAATATCTAAGTATACGGTAATAACGTATCAGCGTAATTTATATTTAAAAACAGGGGCACGGACTTTGCAACAGTTAGCACTATTTGCAGCTATGCACGTCCATGCCGTGCGTTAATTTAAAAATCGGCTTGTTTGGCAGCACGGGGGAAGGGGATAACGTCCCTAATGTTTTGCATACCGGTAATGTATTGAATAGCTCGGTCAAAGCCTAATCCAAATCCAGCATGTGGTACGCTCCCATAGCGGCGTAAATCTAGATACCACCAATAATCTTGCGGATCCAAATGTAAGCTAGTCATCCGTTTGGTTAATACATCAATGCGACTTTCACGTTCACTTCCACCGATAATCTCACCAAGCCTAGGAACTAAGACATCCATGGCCCGCACTGTTTTATCATCATCATTGACTTTCATATAGAAAGCTTTGATCTCTTTAGGGTAATCGGTCACAATGACTGGACCGCGGTGGACTTGTTCGGTTAAAAATCGCTCGTGTTCCGTTTGTAGATCGCTGCCCCACGTTACAGGATAATCAAATGCGTGATTATTTTTGGTGAGCTCTTTAATAGCATCGGTGTACGTCATGTGAATAAATGGTGAGTCGATTACTGTGTGTAGAGTATCGGCAACTCCTTTTTCGACCCATTTAGAGAAGAACGCCATATCTTCAGCACAATTTTCCAAGACCGCAGAGAAGACATATTTTAAAAATTCTTCGGCAATTGCCATGTTTCCTTCAAGGGTACAGAAGGCCATTTCTGGCTCAATCATCCAAAATTCGCTTAAGTGGCGTTTAGTATTGGAATTTTCTGCACGGAAAGTAGGGCCAAAGGTGTAGATATTCTTAAGTGCCAGAGCAAAAGCTTCACCTTGTAGTTGCCCGCTCACGGTAAGGGCAGCTTTTTGGCCAAAGAAATCTTGCGTGTAGTCTACAGCACCAGTGGCAGTTTGAGGGACATTTTTCAGATCGAGCGTTGTTACCAGAAACTGTTCACCAGCGCCTTCAGCATCACTGGTGCTGATAATAGGAGTATGCACATAGTAGAACCCTTTTTCATTGAAGTAAGAGTGGACAGCATAAGAAACTGTATGTCTAACTCGGGCAACAGCTCCAATAGTATTGGTACGGGCCCTCAGATGGGCAATCTCCCGTAAATATTCGAGTGTATGGCGCTTCTTTTGCAGAGGATAGGTTTCAACTGGAGCTGTCCCGTGTAAAACAATTGATTCAACCGCTAATTCAACATCTTGGTTTCCCCCGGGAGAAGCTGTGAGTTTTCCTGTACAAGAGACAGCAGCTCCAGTCGTGATGTTTGAAAGGAGATTTTTGTCTTGAAATGTTTCTAAATCTATAACAGCTTGCAACCCTTTTAAACAAGAACCATCGTTTATTTCAAGGAAGCATACGGTTTTACTTTCACGTTTAGTGCGTACCCAACCTTCAGCAATAACTGTTTCTGGTCCCGGTGTTCTCTGTAATAATAGGGAAATTCTGTCGTTCATGGGATGACTCCTTGTATGAGCGCACATTATTAATGGTTGCTCTGTTTTTGTCAACCAGAGGCTGTTTTGGTTTGAGTGGGATAGGAGGTTTTAGCGGTTCCTGTTGAGTAGACAATATACTTAAATGCGTCAGGAAAGGGTTGATAGGACAACTGGACTCTCTAAGGTGAACTCGTTATAGTAGGAAACAGATGGGAGGCAGAAGTGCTACAAGTTATTGGTACCAAAAAATGTGCAGAAACTCGCAAATCGATCCGATTTTGTAAAGAACATTCAATCGATTTTCAATTTGTCGATTTATTAGCACGCAACCTCTCAGATGGCGAATGGAATAATATTTTTCAAGTTATTGATGGTGCCTCTTTAATTGATGAAAATTCCACTTATTATAAGAAGGAAGGCTACGCTTGGCTCTCCTATGATCCAGAAGAGGAGCTTCGACTCCATCCTCAACTACTTAAAACTCCTTTGTTACGCAAAGCACGAAAGGTAATCGTTGGTCATAATGTAACCTTTTTGCAGACACTTCAGGAGTCTTCATGATTCGTTATTCAGTATTGGGCAGTGGTTCATCGGGGAATAGTTACATTATTGGCTATAATAGGGGAGCTATACTCATCGATGCTGGCTATTCATTACGCGAATTGCGACGACGTGTTGCCCTCACCGATCTCAATTTTGAAGATATTCATGGGGTATGTATTACCCATCTGCACCCTGATCACGCGCGTGGAGCAGGAGTATTTGCCCGACAGACCGGAAAATCGATTTATGTCAATGCCAATTTACTAGAGAAAAATGGGGCAGCATTGGCTAAGTTGGGAATTCCGGCCCACTTGTTGCGCACATTTGAATGTCACCAAAGTTTTGATCTTGGTGATTTTTCCATAACAGCGTATCCTACTCGTCATGATAGCCCACATTCGGTCGGGTTTTCTGTTAAGATTGGTCAACGGATTTTTGGTATTCTTACGGATACTGGTTCAATTGATACTGAAATGCAAGCCTATGCCCGAGAAGCCGATATTTTATTCTTGGAGGCTAACTATGATTGGCCTATGTTAGAAAATGGGCCTTATCCTTATTGGTTAAAACAACGTATTTCAGGTCCTCATGGACACTTATCCAACGACGATGCTATTAACTTTCTCAACTCTTGTAGTGTGCAAACACCGCAAAAGGTCTACTTTTGTCATTTATCGAAAAATAATAATCATCCCGATTTTTTAGAACAAAGTTGCAATTCCAGTTTGATCTGGAATGGGATTCGAACTATCTGCCATCATGGGGCGCAGTATTGTGGATCCCTTGATACAGGAGATAATTAATTATGAAACACGAATTAAACACTTTTACCATACGTCATGCCTTAGAGCGGACAAGTAAGCGCCATGGCCGACGAGTTGCTATGGCCTTGATCGGAAATGAAGAGAGCCAAATTACCTTCAATGAACTCATTAAAAAAGTTGATGCTATGGCCTCCTTTTTAATTGAGAATAAAATAGCTAAAGGAGAGCGGATTGCTGTTTTTGGTGAAAGCCAGCCCATGTGGACCGTTGCCTATCTTGCTATTGTTTCTGCCGGTTGTGTGGCAGTACCCATTCTTCCAGATTTCTCCTATCGTGAGGTTAGCACTATCTTGGAACACAGTGGTGCTAAGTGCGCTATTGTTTCTTCGCGTGTATTTGAAAAGATAACTGAATTTAGTACTGACGGTTCCCATATGCTGATTCGGATGGAGGATATGTTTTTTATACCTGCCTCCATTGCTACGAGTTTAACAACGTCAAATGATTTTAATAATGCACCAGGACGCGATATTCTACGGACTAAAGTTGACCTCAAACTTATTCACGAAAGGACACTAAAAGAAGATGATTTAGTCTCTATTATTTATACCAGTGGCACTACAGGCGCCTCTAAAGGAGTCATGCTAACCAACCGCAACTTAACCAGCAATGCCTCAGCGTGTGTCCGACAATTCTTTAAAATAAAAACAGGGATGCGGTTCTTGTCAATTCTTCCTCTCTCACACTCATATGAATTCACCCTTGGATTTTTGCTACCCTTAATTACCGGAGCTCAAATTCATTTTCTCGGAAGAGCTCCTGCTGCCAGTATTTTATTACCGGCCATGAAAAAGATTCGGCCCCATGTCATGTTATCGGTCCCCTTGCTCATTGAAAAAATCTATCGCAGTTCGGTTGTCCCTCAAATTGCCAAGAATCCTAAGTTATCGAAATTATATCGCAAGCCGGTTTTTAGGAAATTTATTAATCGCACGATTGGTCGCAAGTTAAAGCGGACCTTCGGTGGTCGCCTCAAATTCTTTGGAGTAGGGGGAGCGGCTCTAGATAGAGAAACTGAATTATTTCTTAAAGAAGCAAAGTTTCCCTATGCTATCGGGTATGGGTTAACTGAAACATCACCTCTGTTAGCGGGTTCAGGACCAAAACAAACCAAACCAGGAACCGTCGGACCGGCTCTCAAAGGAGTCTCTTTGCGAATCAACAACCCTGATCCTGAAACTAAGGTTGGAGAAATTGTGGCTAAAGGTCCCAACGTTATGCAAGGCTATTATAAAAATGAGGCCTTAACTAAGGAGTCTTTTACGGATGATGGTTGGTTCAAAACTGGTGATCTGGGAATTATTGAGCGCCGGCGCCTTTCGATCAAAGGCCGTAGCAAGACTATGATTTTAGGACCAGGTGGAGAGAATATCTACCCTGAGATTATTGAGACGTTAATTAATAATCTTCCCTATGTTCAAGAGTCCTTAGTGTTAGAAGATAATGACGGAGGCATAGCGGCGTTGATTAAATTAGACTTCGAGCTGATGGCCGAAAACTTGAAGTTATCAGCGCAGGAAGCCAAAGAGAATGCGATTACTTATCTGGGTAATCTACGTGAAGAAGTTAACCGAGAGTTGAGCTCTTTTAGCCGAATCAGAGATGTTTCCTTACAAGATGAACCATTTGAAAGAACTCCTACATTGAAGATTAAACGCTACTTATATTCTATTAAACAAAAATTTTCTCATCAAAAAACTGATGATGACCAGAAACAAGATTAATTTGTAACACTCTCGCCTTGTAAGAGGATGTTACTGTGTATACTATAGGGAACGGAGGCCCTCGATCCGCTATGCAGGAAAACATTGATATACGAATAAGTAGTACTGAACCATTGGTAACTCCAGATGCATTAGCTTCTAAGTATCCTGTGTCTGCCGAACTCACCCAACGCATCCTCGAATCAAGAACGCTGGTAAATGAAATTATTCAAGGAAAAGACCAACGTCTATTAGCCATTGTGGGTCCTTGTTCGATTCATGACCCGCAAGCTGCCCTTGAGTATGCCCAGCGGCTACGGGGACTTGCCGACGAAGTTGCCGATAAAATGTACATTGTGATGCGTACCTATTTTGAAAAACCAAGAACAATTGGGGGATGGAAAGGGCTCATCCTTGATCCTAAACTCGATGGCTCGTATGACATTCAACAAGGGATTGCCACTGCACGTAAATTGTTAATTGATATCACCACACTAGGAGTTCCCGTAGGATGTGAGATGTTAGATCCGATCGTCCCTCAATATATAGATGAGATGCTCAGTTGGTGTTCCATTGGGGCTCGCACTACCGAAAGTCAGACTCACCGGACTCTTGCTAGTGGGATGTCGGTAGCTGTTGGATTTAAAAACAGCACAAGCGGTGAATGTAATACAGCGGTGAATGCTATCAAAAGTGCCCGAGAGAGTGCTGCTTTCATTGGAGTGAGTAAACAAGGTAATCTAGCTATTTATCATACTACTGGGAATGATTGTGGGCATCTCATCTTGCGCGGAGGGGATCATGCTCCTAATTACTATGAAGAAGAAATAGAAGTTGCGGCAAGTTTAATGCAAGATCTAGCTTTAAAGCCGGCTATATTAATCGATTGTAGTCATGCTAATTCACGCAAAGACCCTAGACGTCAAAGACGTGTCTTACGTGCTGTAGTTGATCAAGTTGTTTGGGGTCATCAAGAGATCCGCGGTTTTATGCTGGAGAGTAACTTACATTCGGGATGTCAGGTTATTCCTGAAAATCCGGCTGATTTGGCCTATGGGGTTTCTATTACCGATGGATGTCTGGGATGGGAAGAAACCGTCGAAGCGGTGCGGCGTGCCTATGCGACGCTGTCTAAAGGAAAATAAGTGGGAGGTGGAGTTATGAATAATTCTAATAACGTCAAAGTTTTGGTAGCGCTTGCTAATGGATTTGAAGAGATAGAGGCTATCACACCGATCGATATTCTTCGTCGCGCAGGATATGAGGTTACAATTGCGGGGGTAGATGGACTGGAAATTACCGGCGCTCATGATATAAAAGTCCATTGTGACATCCTGATTGAAGATGCTGGAATTGATTATCAGGCGATGCTGTTACCCGGTGGAGGACTAGGGTCTAAAAACCTAGCCGCATCTTGGGCTGTAAATGAAAAAATGTTGCTTATTGCTAATTCTGGAGCTGTTTTAGCTGCGATTTGTGCCGCTCCGGCAGTAGTATTAGGTCCTGCTGGTATGTTAGAGGGGCACAAAGCTGTTTGTTTCCCCGGAGCTGAAGTCAATATGCCAGATTTTACATTTGGAACTGAGCGGGTGTGTACAGATGGTAACCTTATTACAGCCCGAGCTGCTGGCTGTGCAGTGGAATTTGCTTTAGCGATTATATCCAAACTCTCAGGAGTTGAATTAAGTAAATATATAGCGCAAACTATACTTTTTGAAGAATAAAATGTAATTATAATCAGGGGAGAACTACATGCTAGAGATGGGGTTTGACAATGAGAAATACCTGCGTGAACAGACACAGGCTATTTTGCAGAGAATGGAAAAATGTGACGGTAAACTCTACTTAGAATGTGGAGGGAAGCTTTTATTCGACTATCACGCCTCGCGCGTGCTTCCTGGCTTTGATTCCAATGTAAAAATGCGTGTTTTTCAATCCTTGAAAGACCAAATTGACATCATTGTTTGTATTTATGCAGAAGATATTGAACGTCGTAAAATCCGCAGTGATTTTGGCATTACCTACGATACCGATGTCTTTAAGATGATTGATGATTTCGCTGAATGGGGCCTATCCGTGACACGGGTTGTAATTACCAGATTCAACGGCCAACCATCAGCAGTGCAGTTTATGAACCGTCTGGCCCGCCGTGGAATTAAAGTTTATACCCACAAAATAACCGATGGTTATCCTTCAGATATTGATGCCATTGTTAGTGATGAAGGCTATGGAGCAAACCCTTATATAGAGACGACTAAACCAGTAGTTCTGGTTACTGCACCTGGACCAGGCAGTGGTAAGCTTGCTACGTGTTTATCACAACTTTACCATGATTACCGCCGCAATATTAAAAGTGGTTATGCCAAATTTGAAACCTTCCCCATCTGGAACCTCCCCATAAATCATCCGGTCAATATAGCCTATGAATCAGCCACTGCCGATATCGGTGATGTAAATCAGATTGATCATTTTCATCTATCGGCTTATGGCGTCCAAGCGGTCAGTTATTCGCGGGATATGGAGGCCTTTCCTGTTCTAAAGCGAATTGTTGAAAGGATTACCAACCGCCCTTCTTTTTATCAATCACCAACTGATATGGGGGTCAATCGGTGTGGATTTGGAATTGTCGATGATAAAATAGTTCGCGAAGCTGCTTGTCAGGAGGTTATAAGACGCTATTTTAGAGCTGCCTGTGATTATGCGCGAGGCATTGGTACAGCCGATACCATTGGCCGGATTAAACTTATGATGGAGTCTTTACAACTTACCACTACCATGCGAACGGTGGTTCCCGCTGCTGAAGAGGCTTTAAAAAAAGCAGTAGCGAAGGGGAAGGGGCGTGATGGCATAGTGTGTGCTGCGGCAATAGAACTACCCGATGGAACCTTAGTGACCGGTTCCAACTCAGAAATATTACATGCTGCTTCAGCGTTAGTTTTAAATGCTGCTAAGAAACTAGCAGGTATCCCCAAAGCGATAGATTTAATTCCTAAGCAAACTATAGAGTCAATTCGGCTCTTAAAACGGGATGTACTCAGTGGACGCAGAGTTAGTCTGGATCTCGATGAAACTTTAATTTGTCTGGCGATGTCGGCTCCAATCAATCCTTCAGCCCAATACGCTCTTGAAAAGTTACCGCTCTTACGTGAGTGTGAAGTACACCTTACCCACTTACCTTCAGTAGGAGACTCCAATGGATTACGTAAATTAGGGCTACATACCACAAGTGAACCTAAGTTTCCTTCTGCAAACTTACATGACGAATAAATTTCTCTTTCCCTCTCCGCCTGTTCAGGCTACAATACAGGTGTGAAAGGAGAACTTTATGAGTATACACACGGTTATTTCTATTAGCAGGCAATTTGGAAGTGGGGGGCGTGAGATTGGTCGTGGTCTAGCAGAAGCTTGTGAAATACCTTTCTATGATAGTGCACTCATTACAATGGCTGCTGAAAAGAGTGGTATGAGCAAACAAGTCCTTGAAAATCTCGATGAGAAGGCTACCAGCCGATTTCTCTATACAATACCTTCTAGTATTCCTACCATGGGTCATCCTACTACGGCAATTTATAATATGCCACTGAGCGATACCCTGTTTCTCACCCAGTATGAGATTATTAAACAACTTGCCGAAAGGGGGCCCAGTGTGTTTGTCGGGCGCTGTTCGGATTATATTCTCAAAGAACACCCCCATCACCTCTCTATCTTTATTCATGCACCGGAAGAAGTGCGTGCTAAAAGAATCGCTGAATATGAGAAAATAGAGATTAAAGAAGCTCTTGCGCGTATCTCAAAGTATGATAAAGAACGGAAAAAGTACCACGATTATTATGCAGCAGGAACATGGGGTAATGCATTCGCATATGACTTAACGATCAATTCGGCTAAGTTGGGCGTTAATGGGACAATTGCAATGCTCAAACAATTTATCGAGAACATTGAGAAGTTCGAAGTATAAACTCACCTCTGCATAGCTAGCAAAGTATGACCCACCGCTACTGTGTAGCGACCGATATCGGACAATAAGCAAGCGGGAATGCGTGTGGAGACATTATGAATTTCATAGGTGAAGTCACCTTGGTAATCTATCTCTTGAAGAACAGGCATAATCGAACGCCAATCTACCGTGCCCATAAAAGGGATGATATGGTCATCATTAATTCCTGAATTATCAGCGACATGGGTCGCTTTAAGGCGCTTGTTGATATATCGTAATGCTGTCGGTTGATCAATTTTCATGAGATTGGCATGGCCGAAATCCCAGCAAACACCAACATTGTCAAATTCAAGGGCAAGTGAATCGACTAAGTCACATAACACTTCATAATCAGCACTAAAATTACGGAGTCCTCTTGAACCGTCCGCAGAGCGGTAGTCCACAAGATTTTCAATGGCGATTCCACAATTATATTTTTTTGCTAATTCTAAATGAGGACGGAAATATTCCATGTTTTTCTTTTTTGAGAGAGAAAGTGAACGATTATCTTCTGTCCATGTTCCGGCATGAATAACGATCCAAGAGACACCGAGCATGCCCGAACTCTCAATCGAGCGACGAACCATCGTTTCATATTCTTTTCGTAAAGGGAATTTAGGATCGAGTACGTTGTAGAAAGGAGTATGTGATTGTGAAAAAGAGAGGCCAAGTTGCTTGGCTGTTTCAGAGACTTCTTTAACCCAATCTCTCCAATCGGGATCGGCTATTCTATAATAAGAACGAGTTACGTCGCAAAGGTTTATATCCAATACTTTATACCCCGCTTCGGCACATCTGTGCATCGATTCTAAGATAGGGATGAAGCTGCCATCAGGGCGATAGGCAAAAAGATTTGTTGAAGTAGAGAGTCTCATAAAACTAATTCCGTCCTTTTTCTAAGTTTCATTATGTCTTGAGCTAGTTTTTCAAGCTCTAAGTTATTGGCTTTAATAACTTGCTCTGTTATATAAGGGGGGATATTATGTTTGCCAGCATAGAGGCAACACAATCCAGCCGCTAAAAATGCTATGGTGTCAGAATCGCCTCCCATATTTGTAGCAAATCGGATGGCTGTAAATACATCGTCCTTGGCCCATAAAAATGTACCAATAACTGCTGAGCAAACATCAGCAGAGGCTAATGTTGTTCCCAGAACATCGTAAAGCAATTCTTGCAACTTCTCCTCTGTTTTGATGTGAGGCATCATTTCTCTGATGCAGGTAATACGGGCAGCACAAGAGGGGACACACCCCGCAGTTCTTAAGGAGTTTCCTATCCCAGAACCTAGCAAAGCCCCTTCTATTGCGGCATCTAAAATTTGATCAATATCTTTTCCTGCAAAAGCTGCTTCTAGAGCAAAAACATAACAAATTGCCGCTTCCATCGCGGCTGCTGTATTATGGGTCGGAAGGAGGCAGGCAATCGTGTTGTCTATAAGGTCCTGTCTAGTGACTCCACATAAAAAAGCTGCTGGAGAGCGCATAATACCACCACAAGTAGTTCCCCACAAACCCGTAGTTGAAATATCTTCTCCACTTTGGATTGCCAGAATGGCACGAGCAGAACTCGGTCCAATATAGGCAGTAGCATTTGTTTCTTTGTACCAATCTAGTAGCGCTTGAGCTGTTTGTTTTGCAGTTACTGTCCCCGTTAGGCAGAATTGCCGTAATAGGTAGATATTTTGTTCGGTATCGTCAGTAATTTGTCCGTAGGAGAGATCTTTATGGGTAAGGGATTCTTGAGGGGTGAGTAGTGTTTCTACGGTCCCCAATTGTTCCTTGATCTCTTGTCTAGTGCAATATTCCGTTACTTTTCCAAAAGCATCCCCAACTGCGATTGCTTCAAGAAACTGGATAATTAACTTTTTTTTCATGATGTTTCCTATTTCTAACGAGAGGTCTATGTATCCAATAATTTATTTACAGCCCAAAGGTAGTACTGAGCCAGTAAGAAAGTAAAGAAGGAGGTGGCGTTAAGCCACCATCCTTGCTTTAAGTAGCTTAATCGGCTGCTTCAATATTAAATTCTTTTACAGCGTCAATTACTGCTTGTTGCGCATCAGCCGTACCGTTTTCCATTTTCTCGATAGTTCTTCTAATTGCACCATCAAGAGCAATATAGTTATCTGTATTGATATAGGACCAACCATGAGCTAGTTGTTCAAAGCCGGTTTTATACATTGGCATATTCTGGAAAGCTTGTTGGATGATATCTAACTCGATAGCAGATTTACGAATCGGCATATAACCACTTTCTAAAGCAAATTTTGCATTAGGCTCTGTTGAAGTTATATATCTTACAAAGGTCCATGCTGCATCATTCTGCTTCTGATCCTTCTTGGGAAAAATAGAGATGGTGTTACCACCAAGAGCCACAGAAGGGTAGGTGAAGTAGGGCATGGGGATTGCAGCGAGCATATCGCCCATAGTTTCTGACCAATCGGCAATCTTGGTACTTGAACCTACAAAGAATGCTGCATTACCGGCCAGAAAAACATTTTCAGCATTGTTATGTTCGCCAATCGGCATAACTTTGGCTGCAGCCATATCTGCCCACCACTGAGCAACCTCTGCTGCAGAAGCATCATCGAAAACTGCCTCAACCGTATAGTTGTCATCTACATATTCAAAAACATTATTTCCATTTTGACTTAATTGGGTTTTAAAGAGCCAAGGTACATCCTTAACCACGAATCCCCAAAATTCATCCGCATTGTTGATATTACCGTTAAGTTGTGCTTTTTCAGCTACTACTAAAAATTCATCCCAAGTTTTGGGGGGGGTGCTGAGATCCAAACCAGCTTTTTCAATGATTTGTTTGTTGTAGTACATTAAAGGAGTGGAAATACCATAGGGAATATTGCAAATCTTGTTTTCATAGACAGCGTAGTCCCATAGACCTTCGAACACATCATCTTTTTGGAAGAGGGGGTCTGAACTAACCATTTCTCCCGCATAAAAATTGCCTCTTCCTCCAGTATAGGCAACATTACCACCAATGATAACATGGGGCTCAGTCCCAGACATGAGCGCTGCTGCAACTTTAGTGCCAGTATCGCCATAATTGCCTGAGAAAGAAGAGACGACCTTGATATCGGCATAGGCAGGGTCTGCGGTAAATTCATGCAGCCGCTGTTTGAAAGCTTCTCCACTTTTCCCTGATAGAGAATACCAGACTTCAATGGTAACCGGTTTCTCCGATTCTGTACCCGATTCTTTGTTACCAGAAGCAAAAATAAGCGACGATCCTGCGAGTAGCAGGATGGACAAGATAAGCACTACTTTTTTCATATATTTCTCCTATTCCTCTCTTTAGAGGAGTTGCATCTCAACCATGTTTCGATATACATATTTTGACCAATTAACCTTTCAACCCAGTCATAGTCAACGAGCGAGTGAAACTCTTTTCACAGATAATGTAGACAATCAAGATTGGAATAATAGACATGAAGGCAGCAGCCATCATCACCTGATATTCTGAACTAGATTCTGTAACGAGATACTTAAGTCCGACCGGTAAAGTACGTTTATGCGTCGAGTTTGTAATAATTAATGGCCACATATAACTTTTCCAATGGGAAAGAAATGCAAATAGGATCGCGGCATTTATCGCAGTAGTCGAGTTCGGAATAACAACATTCCAGAGGATACGATAATAGCCACAACCATCTATTTTGGAGGCACTGAGCAGGTCATCCGGTATTGACTGGAAAAATGAAATGAGGAGAATGGTGGTAAATACCCCCAATATTTGCGGCAGTATGATCCCTGCATAGGTATCAACTAATCTCACTTTGCTAGCCATCAAATATAATGGTATTACTGTCACAACAGCTGGAATAAACATAGCACTTTGTACGAACATGTACATTTTTTTCTTGCCAGGGAATTCTAGCTTTGCAAACACATAAGCGGCAGTTATAGATAACACAATTTGGAGAAAAGTTTGGGTTACGGAGGTGACAATAGTATTGAAATAAAACTTTCCAAAAGGGATGAGTTGGAAGACTTTGGCAAAGTTATCGAATTTAAATGAAGAAGGTAACCATTTTGGAGGGTAGGTATATACATCAGCGGGAGTTTTGAATGCAGAGAGAAACATCCAAACGAAGGGGAATATCATACAGATAGACAGAAGCATGAGTATGATGAATATTGGGATATTGTACCGTTTTAACTTAGATTTGTTTTTATGCATCACGAATCTCTCTGCGGTCACTAATTTTTCTTTGTAGATACGTCATGCTAAAAATTATAAGAAATAGGAGGATGGATGCAGCAGTACCGCGACCCATTTTAGAGTTCCCAAATGCTTGTTGATAAATGTAGTTAACAATCAATAAGGTTGACCCTCCCGGTCCACCATCTGGCGTCATAATATCGACTTCAGTAAATGATTGAAAACTACCTATAAAACCCATCATGATCACAAAGGCAAGAACTGGTCTCATAAGGGGTAGTTTGATCTTAAAGAAAATTTGTAAATTGGTAGCACCATCGACATGGGCTGCTTCAATATAAGAATCAGAAATCCCTTGCAAACCAGAAAGAAAGACAATTATATCATAGCCAATTCCACGCCATATTGAAAAAAGGGCAATGGACATCAACGCCGTAGATTTGCCATATATCCATTTTGATTGAGGTAGTCCAAATACCCCGAGAATCTGATTGAAGGGGCCCAAAGTAGGATCGAAAAACCAAATCCAAATTATACTGGAGGCAACGACAGGGACCACGACTGGAGCAAAAAAACTTACCCGTAGATACTTGCGAAAAGGGACATGGGAGTCAAGCATTACTGCTATTATCAAGGCGATTAATACTTCTGAGGTGAGCTTAACTATAGTAAATAGGGTCGTGTTTAAGACAGATTGCCAAAAACGTGGGCTGGCAAAAAGATATGTATAGTTTTTGAAACCAATAAATCTAGAAGCTCCTGTAGTAGAATTTAAACTCGTGAAGCTTAATTTTATAACCTGAATGACAGGAATAATGAATAAAGCAATTAAAACTATAATCGTTGGGGCAAGTAAGACATATGCAGCTCTAGTCTGGATTGTTTCATACCTTTTTCCAGCGAATGAATAACGAAAATTCATTATTTCCTCCTGAGTCAATATGCCCAGCTTAGCCGATGAATCAATGATATTCAAATCTCATTTTGTATCATTTTATGATTTTTATCATTTACATAATCATAGGTTGATAATTATTTCTTATTCCAGAAATAAGGGAATAAAACCTGCAAATATATTAAAAATATGAGAAGTTATCAGATCCTGATAAGGAAAAAATACTTAAATATTATCATATTATGTCATTTATGATATGATAGTTTACAGAAGGAAAACTAGATGAAAGAAAAGCTCACTCTTAAGGAAATCGCAGCACGGGCCGGAGTCTCTATTGCAACGGTATCGCGTGTTGTTGCCAAGTCTCCTCTTGTAAAAGCCGATACGAAAGAACGGGTCCTCTCGATTATGGAAGATGGTGGGTATAGCCCAGCTCGGAAAAAGTCGGGTTTGATAGCCTTCATTGTCCCCGATATTCTTAATCCCTTTTTTCCTCTTCTGCTCAAGAGTATTGAGACCATCTCAAAAATGCAGGGATATCGGGTGATACTGTGTAATTCAGAATATAACACGAAAATTGAAAGTGATATTATCCACAATTTAGCCCAGACACATATTGATGGCTTAATCTATGTGGGGTCTGGAGAGGCACCGACTATTTTGAAAGAATTGATTGAAGAGCGCAACCTTCCTGTTGTTTGTCTGGATCGAAACCCTGGTTTGTCCAACGCAAGTCTCGTCACTGTAGATAATTTAGACGGGATGTATCAATCAGCAGCCTATTTGTTGGGCTTCGGGCATCGCCAGATTCTCTATCTAAGTGGGCCCCCTCATCTGTCAACTGAGAAACTACGCCTAGAAGGTTTTAAAAAAGCTTTAGCCGATTATAATGTTCCCTTTGCAGCAACTTGTATCCGTTACGGACACTATTTCCTCAACGATGCATGTGAGGAGGTTTCCGCATTTATAGCCCAAAAACTCTACCCTTTTACAGCTGTCTGTGCTGCCAACGATTTAATGGCAATGGGGGCCTATAAAGCCTTATCCGATCATGGTATTCGAGTTCCTGAAGAGGTCTCATTAATTGGCTACGATGGAATACCTTTGGTCTCAGCTATGGGCATTACCTCGGTGCGTCAGCCATATGAGGAGATGGGTCGGGAGGCTGTAATAATGTTACTCAATATGATCTCTGATGCCGACTTTGTTGCTCGGAAGATGATTATGGGAGCCAGTTTAATTATCAGGAAATCATGTGCTACGGTTGCTATTCACAAGAAAGGATAAAAAACCATAAAAAGATTAAGAGAGTAACCTCTTTATGGTTTTCTTATTGCGATACTCTTATAAGTGGGAATCGAATTCCCACTTATTCATAGAGCAAATATGGTTAGCGAGGGAGTGCTAAGATCTTTTTAAGTTCGGGCTTTTTCTCTAAATCTTGTTCTAGGCCAGCTGCTCGGGCCTTATTCACATAATCTTTATTTTGGAAAGAGTAGGTGAAATTGATATGGGTGTCATACGTCCCATTCATAAGGGCATAGGCATCTTCAGTCATCACTAATTCTTCATCAGTTGGAATCACAAATATTTTGGTCGGTGAATCGTCAGTATTGATCTCTAGCTCGGCATTACGGCACTGTGCAATCCGATTCTTTTCAATATCGAGTTTGATACCAAGAATATCGAGGTCTGAGGTAGATCCTTCGCGGATGTGGGGAGCCATCTCACCAACTCCGGCAGTATAAACAAGAGCGTCAACTCTACCTAATAGTGCTGCGTATGCCCCAATATATTTTTTTAATCTGTGACATTCCATGGCGATCGCTAGTTTGGCCTTCTCATTTCCGGCTAAGGCTTCAGAGCGAACGTCGCGTCGGTCAGATATACCACAAATGCCAATTAAACCACTCTTTTTATTCAAGACAGAATCCATTTCGTTAGCAGACATCCCTGTCCTGTTCATAACAAAGGGGAGGATTGCTGGGTCAAGATCACCTGAGCGTGAACCCATTACCAAGCCTTCAAGAGGGGTAAGTCCCATACTTGTTTCAATGCAGACCCCATCTTTTACCGCTGAAATAGAGGCTCCATTTCCAATATGACAAATAATGAGATTGGTGTCTTTCGGTTTCTTTCCTAAAAGCACTGCAGCTCTTTTAGCAGTGTAGACATAACTGGTACCATGGAAACCATATCGGCGGACATTGTAATTTCTATACCACTCATAGGGGACAGCATACATATAAGCCTCTGGTGGCATGGTTTGGTGCCAAGCGGTGTCCATCACAATGGCATGTGGAACATCTTTCATAACTTTACGCGCTGCTTCTATTCCCATAATGTTGGGAGGCATGTGTAGTGGGCCTAGAGGGGTGAGTTCTTTCAATCTAGCGACGACATCATCATCGACTAAGACCGATTGTTTAAACGACTCTCCACCATGCAACACGCGGTGTCCTACAGCACTAATCTCTGTTACATCAGAAATAACTCCATATAATGGATCAAGTAGCATTTTAATAATGAGCTCAATTGCTTCTTTATGTGTGGGGCAAGAAACTTTATCGGTAAACTCACCGTTTGCTGTAGTTTTATGTTCGATAATTGAGTATTCCAAGCCGATTCGTTCGACAACACCAACAGCTAAAACTGCCTTGTTTTTCCAATCATATACTTGGTATTTTGCAGACGAGCTGCCGCAATTGAGAGTGAGAATTACCATGAAAACCTCCTGCTATCTGTTAGCGAAAAATAAATATGTACTGAAAACAGCCGTCAATTATTCTGCCACGTTGAAATTAAAAAAGCAATGGATTAGATGCAATACTCGTGTTTTTGACGTTATTATTTTATGAAGAGGTGGGTTATCACGTGGAGCACGAAAATATTCTTTCTACTAGTCATAGTCGAGGCGGCTTGGGCTTTACCTCAAATTACTACGACCGTACATAACGATCAAAAGAGTATCAGCTTTCAACAAACATGTTATTTTTCGCACTCCAACAATCTCTCGTTACGGGGTAAGTTCGCTCCAGTTATAAAATTTTATGATAATGGAATATGCCGGTTTGAACCCAATGTCGCATTACAGGTAGCATTTCCGCCTTTGGGTCCCATTACGATGCAGTTTGGCGATGTTCGCCAAGATGCGAGAATGCTTCCTTTTTTTAAGACCGGCTTTACCCTATTTTCTTTAAAAGAGGAGGGTGTTGGTCCATTACACACTACGTTATTACCGCTGGAAAAAAAAGGATCTCCTGCCGTAGCACTTAGTAACCGATTCTTTGACAATCTCTATGCTCATATAATTACATGGACACCCATGCACGAAGATGCTGGATTTGGAGGAATCGCATCATTGTTTGAATGGCAATACAACAACAGTCTCATCCGAACTGGTATCCTCTTTTCTGAGTCTAAAAATAGAGAGGAACATAGTTGGATAATTCCTTATAGCGCCCTTGCGCTCACTTCTGGTATGGTCGGTTATTTTCAATTAATTGAAGATCATACTTTCCATCCTGTGATTTCCATTCATGCTACACTGCTATTGCGATTCTCATATGATAGAGCGAATGGCAAAGGATTAACCAATAGTATCTATGTTAAAGGGACTGTCGGTGATTTATTTTGGACCTTACAAACAATTAACATTCCCCTTAGGCTCGGTGCCATTGGCCAACAAGCCTTCACTACAATCGATGCCCCCCTTCACCAAGGAGAAGTTACCTGTGGTTATCACGGTAGTGAAGTTGAAATCCTTTTGACAGTACGTGATTCGCAGTGGCGCCTGACTCCCTTTTCTGCAATGAGTCAGCGACGTCGCCTTCAATG
>Ga0265293_10005550_pt1 | contig 20958 bp, 16 predicted proteins | sample Munlanlewell138R_FD_192505 | JGI IMG/M metagenome (GOLD analysis project Ga0265293, IMG submission 192505) | Leachate microbial communities from a municipal landfill in Southern Ontario, Canada - Leachate well 138R | ecosystem: Engineered > Solid waste > Landfill > Unclassified | place: Canada... | reverse complement strand
CTTAATCAATAACGCCGTTGATGTTTTTCGGTTTAAAACTTATCGCTGTTATTATAATAAAGGCATGGTCATTGGTCATATCGGGCGATATAATCCGGTAAAAAATCATCAAACCATTATAGCGGTATATCGCCAATTACTGCAATCATATCCCGATCTGCAATTGCGACTTGTCGGTGACGGTTTGTTATTTCCAAAAATCGAAAAAGAAATTGCAAATTTAAAAAATGTTTATATGATAAAAAAAACTGCTCAAGTTGAAAAACAACTAGCGCAGATTGACATCTTTTTATTGCCGTCAGTTTATGAAGGCATGCCACTTTCTATAATTGAGGCGATGGCATCGGGAGCGGTAATAGTTGCCAGCAGGGTTGGAGGAATTACCGATATTATTGAGAACGGGGTTAATGGATATCTGATTGATGACTGCTATGACATAGATGGCTTTGTCACTATTTTACATCATTTATTAGAAAATAAAGCCGAGATGACAGAAATTTCAAAAAAGAATGTAGAGAAAGCTCAAAAATACGATATCATTCAACTCGTTTTAGCATATGAAAATCTTTATACGCGGGAGGTTTCTAATGTTAACGGGTGAATATAATATTCTAATAGATAATATGTGGCTAACCGATATTATTTCATTTATGCTTTTATTGTTGCCAATTATTTTTCTTTGTTTTCATATAAAATGGCTTTTGGGGCTTTACGCTGTTTCAATAGTTGCCAATTTACCCTTAATTTTTTTTATGAGCTTTAACTTTTCTTATGAATTGATTATCACTTTTATGTTAGGAATCAAAATTATTATTAATGTGTTTAAAGAAAAATCAATAAAATATATTACAACTAAAGAAAATCTCTATTTGTTTTTTTCTTTACTGCTAATAATAGTTGTTAATCTCGTTACTTCTTTATTCAATTTGAATCATAAAGAATATTTAATCCGTTCAGTTATATATTTAGTAAATATTTTTATATTTTTCACTTTTACTTATTATATAAATGAACCTAACCGAATTGAGGATATTAAAAACGCCATTATTGTCGGAGCAATGATATTGGCTGTTAGCATGATTGCTGAAATGGTTTATGGCTATTATGTTTTAGAGGTTGCCAATATGCGACCGGCCGGTCTTTTACTGGATCCCAACGTTAGTGCTTTTACGTTAAATATAAGTTTAATTATTTCATTTTTTAAATCAAAAAACATAACATTTTTAAAAGCAGTAATTTATTCCATGTTTCGTATTTTAACTATTTTTAGTATTTTTCTTACAGTATCACGCTCCGGATATATTGCTTTAATAATTATTCTGTTTTTTCTGCTCTTTTACTACTCACAAAAAGATACGAATTGGCTTCCGGTAACGATCGTTTCCGTTTTTATTTTCATTTATTTTCTTTTTTTTAAGACAAGTATTAAGTTTTGGGAGACAATACATGGTATTATCGATTTGAAGCGAATTTTTCCATTTAATAAGGGATCCTTTCCGAGCGGGGATGGACCATCTGAACCATCGGCATCGATATTGGATAATGAACGGATTATTTTAATCATTACTGCATTACGTATTTTTATCAATAATATTTTTGTAGGAGTTGGGATAGGTAATGTTATACCCAAGATCTCCGCTTATACCGGCATTAGACTTAACACTCATAATTTGATGTTGCAACTATTGGCCGAATCAGGATTTTTAATACTTGTTGCTTTCGTTTTGTTCGGTTACTACTTGTTTCATTTATTGAAAAAAGCCGCGGTTGAAATTCGTTGGTTTTTAATATTGATTTTTATTGTAGTTGCATTTGAGTCATTGTTTAATCATAATTTACTGAACCTAAACTTTATATGGCTAATTTTTTCCTTTGTTTTAGCAGGCAATGTTATATATTCAGAGAATAAAAAAACATTTTCTATCCGTATACTCCGTAATCGTCAAGGGTAGTGTTGTATGCTTTTTGTTATCGTGATATAATATACATAAATAGAATCGGAGGGAAAAATGAAAATATATACAAAAAGAGGTGATGACATGAAAACCGATGTAATCGGTCACCGCGTTTATAAAGACGATACGATTATTGAATGTTTAGGCACAATCGATGAATTATCAGTTTCAATCATGATTGCCGCTCATCATCTTATGGATCATCAAATCAAAGAGGATTTACTTATGCTTGTTCGGTCGTTACGAGATTTTAGCGTTGCGTTATTACGCATTGAAGAAGCGGTTGTCACAGCTGATACCGTTGCCAATATAGAAAAAAGCATTGATTATTATCAAAACAAATTATCACCGCTTATTGATTTTGTTCTGCCCGGTGAAACTTTAGCAGGGAGCTATCTTCATTTGTCCAGAACCATTGCCCGGCGTTTGGAAAGAAGATTAATCACTCATGGGCGGAAGGTAAATATAAATAAGTATATTATTCAATATGCAAATCGGCTTTCCGATTTATTATTTGTAATAGCCAGATACACGGAGGAAAAATATGCTTCCTAAAATTATTACAATGTGGTTTCTTTTTATTTTTATAGTTTTAATCCCAATTACTTATCGAGCTCTAATGGCTCTTAACTTTTCTAATATTTTTAATCGGTCATCGACTTGGCAAATTCGATTTTTAATGATGTTAATAAGCATAATTTTGGCATTTTTAGCAAGTTTTGCCTTTATTTCCATCATAGAAAGGATTGTTTCAGTAATATAGTAAATATTTTTTTTGTATAATTATCATCTCGTTGTAAATAATACAATCGAGGTGATAATTTTGAAGAATTGGATTAATAAAATGTCCAAAGAAAAAGCTCAACGCTTTCTTTTTATTGGCGTATTAATATTAGTTTTTAGTGTTTTTTTCATATCATTAAGTTTATTAGAACCTAAAGAAAAAGAAAAAAAGCCACCAATTGATAATAATAACGATGACGATGATGATGATATTATCGTATATGAAACAATTGTATTGCCAATTAAAGGAACAGAATTTGAAACAATAAGGAAGTTTTGGAGTTATGATGCCCCGACTGAAGATCAAGAAAAATCAATTATTGTTTTTGGTTCCAAGTATTATATGAGTAAAGGAGTTTCATATTCTCAGAATAATGAGGAGTTTGAAGTTATTGCTTGTTTAAGCGGAACTGTTACCAAGGTTACGGACAGTCCGATTTACGGACAATGTGTAACCATTGATCACGGCGATGGGATTGTCTCCGAATATATGAGTTTAGGTTCGGTTTTGGTTAAAGAAGGTGACAAGATTAATCAAGGCTCTGTTATCGGAAATGGCGGTACAAACGAATATGATAGCATGGCTGGGATTCATATTCATTTCCAATTAAAATATAAAAGTAAAGCTGTTAATCCCGAGCTCTTATTTGGAAAAAAGGTTAACGAAATTGCCAGTATTATTGAATAAAAAGTCTTTATCACTAAGATAAAGGCTTTTTTTTGAAATGCGTTTATAATATATTTTTTCGAGTTTAATATTATTTCATTGTTTTGATACAAATCGTGATTATAGCGCTGTCTAGAGGGTTAATAGCGTGATTTAATCGATTACATCATGAGATTAAAAAAGCATCTTTATTTATGAGATATAAGATGCTTATTTTTCTGTATAAGATAATAAAAAAATAATAAAATGAATAAATACCGAAACCACCAATACTATTAATAATAAATTAAAGCTTGCATTTGCATCGGAGAAATATTTAATCATTTTATTTTCTGAAAAATGTAATATTGCTTTTAAAAAATATCCCAAAAGCCCTATTATGATGATTAATAATATTTTGATTAATAATATTAATTTTTTTAAGACTAATGTTAAAAGATTAGCAAATGCATATATGAGAAAATGAAGTCCAATAATCAAAAAATATATTATTAAATGATAATGGGGTAAGACGAAAATAATTTTTTTTGGTATTAATGAATTGATAAAAAGAAATAGCAGTGTCAGATGACCGGTTTGAAGTATAGAATTAATAAAGCCAAATAGAAGGCTGCCCCAATAAAAATCTCTTTTTATATTACTGAGGTTTAGATATCGGGGAAGAAGCAACCGGTATTCATAAATCCCAAGTAAAAAAGTGAAAACCAATGATGTGGTGATTCCACCAATCGTTAGACGATTTATAAGTTGTTCAGAGTTATTAAAAACAAAAATTGCGATTCCAACAGTAAGGAAGTTTAACATCCATTGAACTAAATAAAAAAGGCGGTAATTAAGATAATGTAGTTTTAACGATTGACCAAAATTCATATTATATTCCTTTTAATTCTCGTAAGTTAATTAAATAAATAAATATTTTTTGAATCGGCACTTCCGCAATATCAATTAAATATCTTTGAAATTTTCTTGTTTCGTCTTTTGATAGTTTTCTGGGAACACAAACGGTTAAATACTTTTCTCTTTCTTCATAACCAATAATCTTAATGTTGGAAATCAACGATTTCAGAACTTCAGATTTACCGCTTAAATAGCGAAAATTATTTCGGATTTCCTGTATTGTAAAGTTTTCAAATAATATACCATTATCCAGAAACAATACTTTATCAACGATTGTTTCCAATTCATCGATATGGTTTGTTGTCAGTATTAAAGTCCTCGGATAGCGAAGGTGATGATTATATAATAAATTAAAATAATCAAAACGATTTTTAATATCAACATTATTAAGCGGATTATTTAATACGGTAATGTTTGCTCTTGAAGCAAGACCTAAAATGCCAATTAATAATTCTTTTTGGTTTTCGTCTAGATTTCTGTAATTCCTTTTAAAATTTATTTTGAAAAAATCAAGCAGTTCATAAGCATATGCGTTATCCCATTTCGGATAAAAAGACGCCATTACTTTACAAATTGTTTTTATCTGTAAGTGTCCGGGGAAATCAGCATCATTGGCAAGATAACAAAGCCTTTCGTTCATTTTTCGATTATTAGTAAGCGGCTCGCCGTCAAGATAAATATATCCGGAGTCAGCTTTTATTCTTGCGGTAATTAATTGTAACAGTAATTCTTTCCCGGAATCGCTTTTTCCAACAATAGCATAAATTTGATTGTCAAGAAAATTATAATTGAAATTCCGAATCGAAGGTTTGTTTCTTTTAATTTTCGTAATGTTTTCGCAAACCAATACGGACATTTACATCTTCCCTTTCAATCAGATAATTTAAGTATACATTAATTTCATATAAAAGTCAACGGATGAATAAATAAAACAAACCCCCATTCCTATTAGGTATTAATCGTTTGGGAATGAGGATTTTTAATTTCATAATCTTATTAAAAGATGCATATATTATAGTGCGTGGAGGTAAGATGGATGGATTATGATATCAGGTTAAGAGTCATAAAAACAGCTGAAATTTTCTTAGCCGATAAAAGTACAGTTCGGGGAGTTGCGAAAAAGGTTGATTGTTCAAAAAGTACTGTTCATAAAGATTTAACCGAACGCCTTCCTTTATTGAATAAAAATCTTTTTTTGGAAGTAAGAAATCTTTTGGAATACAATAAATCAATTAGACATATTCGGGGCGGCGAAGCCACGAAAAGAAAATTTATGGAAGCTAGACAAGGCAAACCGGAACCGTTCAAAAATTAAGTTATTTTAATATTACCGCCGGTAAGATTGGTTAGCTCATTAACCAACGTAATTTTTTTATTTTCGGGAATACTTAATTTTATAATAATTTTATCAGTAAACTGTTTTTCAATCTGGGAGTATTCTTCCAGATTTTTTTCAATGTGGTTATAATAAGCATAATCGATTTCTATGATTAAAGCGGTTGTTTTTTCAATTTTCAATTTATTAACGTTTTCTAATGCTTTGGCTACGCTGCTGCCATATGCACGAATCAAACCGGCGGCCCCCAGTTTAATCCCCCCGAAATATCGAGAAACAATTGCCAGAACGTTAGTTAATTCATTCTTTTTCAATATATCATAAATTACTATACCGGCGGTGCCTGCCGGCTCACCATCGTCGCTATTTCTGGCAATGCTACCTGATTCACCTAAAATATAAGCATAACAATTGTGAGTGGCATCATAATGCTGTTTGCGAATTTGTTTTAAAATTTCATTGGCTTCTTCGACAGAATTTATTGGATATAAATAACAGATAAAACGGCTGCGGTTAATAATTTGCTCATAACTAGTTACTTTATCTAAGATATACATAGCTTCACCCATTATTATTATAACGAAAATTCCTAAATAAGTGAAGATTAAAATAAATAATGCAAAAATATTGACAAAAATATAGAAATTTAACTAAATATAAGGTATAATTATATCTAGATAGTATTAATATGCAGAAAGGAGAAGTAATTCGTGAACGGCAACGAACATTATCTCGAAAAAGGAAAAGAAATTTTAAGAATACTGATTAACAATGGTTGCGAAGCGTATATTATCGGTGATGCCGTTTGTAAAACGATATTGCAGATTCCTTTTTGTGAAATTAGCATTACTACAAACGCCACCCCCGATGTTATTAAAGGCATTTTTTCTTATACAAAGATTACAGAAGAAGGATTAGGAGCAGTAAGACTATATTACTCCGGATATGAATTTATTGTTAGTACTTTTCGTGCCGCTAATTTCAAAGATAAACGCAATCCGAAAAGAATGCATTATTCCAAAAGTTTTCACGAAGAGTTAGCCAATCGAGATTTCACTCTTAATGCTATTGCTATGACTTATGGCGGAAAATTAACTGATGCATATCGGGGTTTTGAAGATATCCAAAAAAGGATTATTCGCGCTATCGGTTCACCGAAAATAAGATTTACCGAAGATCCTTTGCGTTTATTGATAGCCATTCGTTTTGTTAGTGAGTTAGGATTTAGGATTGAAAAAAAGACACTTAGAGCAATGCGGTCCAGGTCACGTCTCTTGGGAAAACTGGAAATTCCCGCTATAACCAAAGAATTAAAAAGGATTCTATATGGTAAAAATATTAAGAAAGCTTTGGGTTATTTATATAAAACTAAAATATATAAAAGAATCCCTTATTTATCAAAAGATTTTCGTAAATGGGCTGAAAGCTATCGTTTGTTAGAACCGGACACTTTTTTAGCTTTAGCATTTGTTCGTAATGGTCGATACCTTCAGGAGTTTGAAGGCTTAGCTGAAGATCAAGAACAATTAAAACTGCTTGTGGAGTTAGCACTTACAGTATCTAAAGGTAAATATAGTCAGGAAAATTTATTTGATTACGGTTTAGATGTTTGTAAAAAAGCTAATTATATTAATTATCTATTAAAAAAAGACAAGAAAAGAACGCGAAAGATTACCAAAGAATATAATAGATTACCGCTTAAAGATGTTCGGGAATTGGCCTTGTCCGCTGCCGATATTCTTCAGCTAACAGGGAATCGCGAAGGCGATTATGTGCAAGCATTAGTTGATGATATGGCGCACAAAGTTTTAGGCAATAGTCTTTCTAATAATTTTGATGAGTTGCGAGATTATGCTTTAACGTCATTACGACAAAGCGGTATTTTACCCAAAATTGATGATGAAAATATTCAACCGGATATTCCCTTAGATTTTGATATTAACGAAGAAACTGATTCAATAACAACTAATCAAATCCCGGAAAATGTATCGCCAATCGGGATAAGTGAAAAAGATATGTTTGTTCCGGAAAGTAAATTATTAGAATTAGAAAAAAAACTTTATGAACATGACCGATTACTACAAGAAAAAGATGAAAAAATTCGCAAATTGGAAAGAATAACTCTTGAGAACAAATTAGAAAGTGATATCAAAAACTTAGTCGGTCAAAATATAGAATTATTGGAAGATATGAAGTATATAGAGAAAGGTACGGAAAAAGTAATGGTTTCTCGAGAATTAAATGAGTTATATCGGCGTATAATTACTAATGTTGATCCTAAATTTCGCGTTTTAAATAAAAATAACAGAAATGAGGAAAATAATGAAGATTAAGGATTTTCAACCATCAGATAAAGCAACATTGATTTTACGGCTTACCGATTGTCAAATCAGAAAAACACCTGCCAATGCTGAATACGCAAGTATGATTGGCTTTGATGGCTTTGATTTAATCGATGTAAAAATATGGGCTTTAAATGAAGAAATAAAAACACAATTAAAAAACGGGGAAATATATGAACTAAACGGCATTATGAAAGACTATCAGGGAAAAATGCAGTTTAATGTAAAAGACTTGCGGTTAGTAGCCGACGGAGAAATTGATAAAAATGAATACTATGAAACGGCTAAATTATCAGCTGAAGAGTTAAAAGAGCAAATTGAAAAATACATAAACAATATAGACAATAAAATCATAAAGGAAATTGTAACAACTATTTTGGATAAATATACGGATAATTTCTATATTCATCCGGCAGCAGTAATGATGCATCACAACTATATTTCCGGGCTTGCCTATCATGTATATTCAATGTTGAAATTGAGTGATGCCTATCTTAATCAATATCAATATTTAAATAAAGACTTGGTTTATGGCGGCATCATCCTTCACGACATCGGAAAAATAATCGAGTTAAGCGATGCTAAATGTATGGAGTATACCAAGAAAGGACAATTACTTGGCCATATTTCGATTGCCTTTAATATTATATATTCTGCTGCTTGTTCGCTCGGCTTTGAAAATACCGAGGAAACTCTTATGTTACAACATATTGTTCTGTCTCATCATGGATTATTGGAATACGGTTCGCCTAAAGAACCGTTAATTGCCGAGGCGGTATTAATTTTTATGCTTGATTTTGCTGATTCGCGGATGGCGGCATTGGAAAAAGAAATTGTTAATACCGAAAAAGGCGAATATACAAACTATATATCGGCCTTTGATCGAAGAAGTTTTTATCGGCCTAAACTTTAATGTTTTAATTGTTATGTAAATGAGGTGGTTATTATTGGTTCCGCTTAAGAACGGATTGGTACTAGATTTGTTCACAGATAATTTATTTCTTGATATTATTTTGTTATTATTGTTTATATTTTTATTTTTATCATCTGCGTTTTTTTCTGCTGCCGAAACGGCATATTCAAGTGTAAATATTATCAGATTGCGAAATTACAAGGAAGAAAAGAAAAGAGGAGCCAAAAAGGCGGTATATCTGGCAGAAAAATACGATTCCACTTTAACAGCGATATTAATCGCCAACACTTTCGCAAATATTTGTTTAACGGTGCTGTCGATAGTTTTCATTTCCTCATTTGTTAGTAGTCGAATTGTTGCTAATGTTATAGGTATTTTTGTTATAACAATTTTGATTCTTCTTTTTGGAGAAATCTTACCTAAGCAATATACTAAAGAAAATGTAGAAAAGACGGCTTTGCATTCTGCTTTTTTGATGTATATCGTTTATAAACTGGTTTGGCCTTTGACTTATATTTTTGTAAAGATAAAAAGAGCAATCAGCAAAAAAACAGAAAAGCATATTGTTCAACCGAAAGTAACCGAAGAAGAGTTAGAATCAATAATTGATGTAATGGAGACTGAAGGCGTAATTGGCGAGGATGACGCTGATTTGTTACAAAGCGCAATTAGTTTAAATGAAACGACGGTCTATGATATAATGACACCAAGAGTTGATGTTATTGCTGTTGATATTAATAATTCTATTGAAAACATTAAAGAAATATTTTTTGAATATCAATTTTCCCGGGTTCCTGTTTATAAGGAAGATAAAGATAATATTCTTGGTATTTTAAGCGAAAGGGACTTTTTTACTGCAATAATACAACAAAAGGCCGTAAATATTAAAAAATTGTTGTCTAAACCTTTGTTTGTATCGGAATCAACCAAAGTTAATGAATTAATTAAAGAAATGCAAAAACAAAAAAAGCATTTTGCCGTGGTTTCCGATGAATATGGGGGGACAAGTGGTATAGTAACCATGGAGGATGCATTGGAAGAATTAGTGGGAGAAATATATGATGAATATGATGAAGAAGAAGACATTGATCTTACAGAGATGGCCAAGAACCGATATTCGGTTCCTCCAGATATGGAAGTTGAAGAGCTTTTTGAAACATTAGATTTGGGCGAAGCTCCTGAAACTAAATATTCAAGCGTTGGTGGTTTTGTCTATAGTTTATGTGAAGGTCTACCGGCCGAAGGCCAAGTTCTTCATTATTATACGGCTGCTGAACGCCAAAACGAAGCTGAAAAATATTTGGTTAGATATGATTTAGAATTTACCGTAAAAAAGGTAGAAAATAGACGGATAAGAGTAATAGAACTTAACATCTCACAAATAGAAGAATAATCATACATTTATACTTGAATGTTATATAATGAGTCTTTGGGCTTTAAATGTAGAACTTTGGGAAGATAAATCTAAACCATAACATATAATGTCCTCCGAAGATTCGGATTATTTTATGATTCAATTCAATAATGAAAAAATTTAATATCGAACTGGGTATTATATATCCTTAAAACAACAAATGATTTGCTAGATTGCGAATTTTATGACAATTATGAAAAAATCAACAGCCGAAAACCTCGGTTTTTTTATAACCTTTATTAGTACGGGCAGGAGACTTTTGTTGATTTTAGGTTAATATTAGATGTTTACATATTATTTATAATATGATATCATAATTGCATATCCAATTAACTATACGCACAAAATATTAATAATTAGGATTAAAAAAATAAGATTTTGTGTAATAGACTTTAATCTGTTTTATAAAATATTTTAATGCCCTTAATCTTTTTAATTAAGCCATCTGTTTTTTAAAATGAAATTAACTAAAAATAAAAAATCATTTACAAATCAAACAAAAAGTAGTAAAATATATATGTTGCATTTTTTATTAAGGATAAATAAAAGGGCTAAAAATTATGTCTTTCTAGAATATAAATGTATAAGGAGTGAAAAATATGAATAGTTCTGCAGCAATAAAAAGAACCTTGCCAATATTAGTTATTATTTTAATCATAATTGCTGTTGCCATCTCGTGCTCAGTATTTTCTAAAGAAAAACCAATTCCGAAGATTCCTGAAGAGGAAGGCATATATCTATCTATAAATGAGGAAGAGAGAACTTATCAGATTACAAATCAAAAAATTTATAATCTGCTTAAGAAAAGAGCCGGATTAAATGTTTTAATCGATACAGTCGATAAAGATATTTTAAGTGGTGTTTTTGGAGATTTTAATTACTGGAAATTAGTTAGTGAAGAAGATATTAATGAAGCTTTAGAAAAAGCGATATTTCCCGATGGTAAAGACGATCTTTCAGAAGAAGAAATTGAAGAAGCTGAAACACAATATTATGAAAATATGTACACCGGATCCGGTTTGCGGACCAAAGATGAAGTAAAAGACTATCATCGGTTGATTCTGGCAAAAAGATTATTTGCAGAAGATCGGTTAAAGGATGCAATCCGAATGGCTAATGAAGCGGCGGAAGAAGACAATACTTTAAAACCTTATTTTACCGAAGACGATTATGAAACTCATTATAAAGCAAACTATGAAAAGAAATATGGTTTTTGGACGATAATTATTCCTTTCTCGACTAAAGAAGAAGCAATTAATGCGTTAAAACAGTTAGGATATGAAATTCAAGCCAAGGACCCTGATAACGATAAAGATTTTGATAAATGGGTTAAAGCCGTAAACGATGAGAAAGTAGCCCTAACACCGGAAGAAGTGATTGTCGCCTTTATCGATATGTATAATACGATTAATTCACATAAAGTAGTAGGTTATCCCGAAAACACATTAACTTTAATAGCCAATAAACACTATACGATAACAGAAAAAGACGATGCGGTTACAATTGAATTTAATACAATTAAATCCGAAGAAGATGAAACTTTAAATGAACTTTATTATTCATACGAAAAAATCAGCAATTATCAAGCCGAATTACAAAGATACTTAAGCACAACGATGAAGGTATATAAACCGGATACCGAAAAAGTTGAGAAAGATCAAAATTGGTTTACGGTTAATCCGCGTTCATATAATAATAATGCTTTGCATTGTTATGTTTTAAAAATTGCGGAAGAGAAGGCGCCTGAATTAGAGGATGTTAAAGACGAAATATATAAAGCTTTATTTGAAGCAGAGTTGACTGACGAATATATCGCAACAGAAATGGTTAAGTTACGTACGCGAAAAGGTTTGGTTATATATGACCCGGTAATTGAAAAAGGTTATATTGACTTAGCTCAATCTTATAAGGAAAAGATTAAGCCGACTAAAGCAAAGAGCGAAACTATGGTTGCAAAAGTCGGTAATGTTGATTATTCTACAAAACAGTTGTTTGATTTAATGGATAAACGTTATGGAATTACATTTGCGATTAGTGAAATTAATAACTTACGCTTACTAAACAGTCCCAGTTTTAATAAAATTTTTGATTATTATTTAACAGAAGCTAAAACATCAAAAAGGATTCTTAATCCCCAAAAGTGGCAGTCGGTTAAAGAAAGAGCTATTCGAGAAAAGCAGTTATTCATTAGCGGCGCTTACAGTCAGTACGGATACGGACCGCAGTTTGGATGGAAAAAATTTATTCGTGAAATTTATGGAGTAAATAACGACGAAGAATTGCTTTATCATTTCCTTTATTCGCAAGTGATGACAGACTATTCTAATTCCTTGGGCGATGTCAGCGAAATCGCCGAAGATTCAGAATTGTGGAAAGCAATCGAAGCAAAAATGGGAAAAACGGCCGATGATTATTTTAAAGTAACCGGTATACATTTATTAATAAAGGTTGAAGACGAAAATGGTAATCCAATTAATCCTGACGAATGGACCGATTTACAAAACGATTACGCGAAGCAGCTTTATCAACAAGTTTGGAAATATTATCAAGAAGAAACCGGTACATCACAAGAAAAATTTGAAGCAATAGCCAATGCCTTTACAAAATCGCTTCGTTTTGTTGCTAAGTATGATCAAACCGTTACCGCCCAACCGGAATTAGAAGATCTTAAATATGTATTAAAAGACATTGAAGTTGCAAAATTTAAAACGGCGGGCCTTTCAGTGAAATACGAAAGCCTGGGCGAATTTACTAACGGTAAAATGGTTAAACCTTTTGAAGAAGCGGTTCGTTCGATTTGGAAAGCGAATCCTTCATCACAAACTCACACACCTTATGCTTCCGTTCCTAATGATTTAGGAGAATGGACATACCTAGTTACAGAGTTTGGTTATCATGCATATGTAAATACCAGTACAATCGATATTCCAAAATGGGATAATGAAAAAGGATATGTTATCCCAACACTCTCTATGATAAAAACAAATTTAAAGGACAGTAGCAGTAAATTTGTTTTGGATGAGGAAGGAAACGATACTGACGTTAAATTTACCGATGAAATGAAAACCGCAATAACCACATATTTTAATCCAATAAAAACAGAACTTACCGGAACCGATTATACCTCTATTCAACTTTATGAACAAATAAAATCTGAGGATTTCGGTATCATCTTCAACAATACAAATTATACAAAAGAAGAGTTTGTGAAGTTTCTGGAGTATAGAATCAAAGCACTTAACTCCAAATTAAAATACTTCGGTACCGATGAGGAGTAGAAAACCTTGGGGAAACTCAAGGTTTTTCTTCTCATAGATTGATAAATATTGCTTGAAAAGTGTTGGTTAAACGGGTATAATATGAAAGGAGAAATTCAAGTACAATCTATGAAATTTTGTATTATTGGTAGCGGATCTAAAGGCAATATGACCTATATTGAAACGAAAGAAACAAAAGTTTTACTTGATGCCGGAATTTCTTTCTTAACTGCAAAAAAAAGAGTCAAAGATGAAAATATCGATTTTTCCGATGTCTCTGCAGTAATTATTACCCATGAACATTATGACCATGTTTGTTTTTTACCGACAATTTTAAAAAAGACTAAAGCTACGCTTTATATTAATAAGTATTCATATGATAATTTAGAAAAAACAATTAAAGATAAAATCCCTAGAGTCAAAATAAAATTTTTAGAAGCCGATACGCGCTATCGAATTAAAGATTTAGATTTTTTAACGCTAAAACTTTCGCATGACAGTGCTAATATTTTTGGCTATGTTTTTATAAGTGAAGACAAAAGATTAGCATATATCACCGATACTGGATTTTTCCCTCTAAAATATATTGAAATAATTAGAAACGTCGATGCTTTGATAATTGAATCAAACCATGATGTTGAAATGTTACTTGAAAGTGAACGCCCTTGGGCTTTAAAAGAAAGGATTCTGTCGCCAAATGGTCATATGTCTAATCACATATGCCAGCAATTGCTTATAGCGGTTCTTAATGAAAAACATAAAATTGTTATTTTAGCCCATATTAGTCTTGAATGTAATAGCGTAGAAATAATTGAAAGCCAAATGATTCCGGAAATTAAAAAAGTGTTTAGCGGCGATATTATACTAGCCGAACAATTCCGGGCCTTGAAACTATATCAGATTTAAAATTATAATCAAAGGAGTTAAGACAAATGAAGAAAACACTGTTGTCAATAATGCTTTTTATTAGTTTATTTATCATAACCGGATGTCAAGGAAAAAGGGCTGTACCGGCCATCTCTAATCCTGAGGCAGTTTATATGAATGCTACTGAAGGCGATTCCACTTATACAATAAATAACCAACGGATGTATGAAAGATTAAAAAAACAGGTCGGTATCAATATTTTATTGGATATTGCCGATGAATATTTGATGAAACATATGAAAAAGGAGAATCTTAGTTATTGGGATTCGGTAACCGAAGACATGATTGAGAAAGAATTGATGAGTGACATTTTTCCTAATGGTACCGAAAGCCTGACCAACGAAGAAATCGAAAAGGAAAGAAGCGAATACCTTAGAGATCTATTTGTGAATTACGGTCTTGTTGAGGAACAAGATGTTAAGGATTATTATCGTTTAATAATTGCCAAAGAAATGTATACTAAAGAAAAGATTAAAGAGCAATACGACGAAGAAGATTTTACTGATAAAGAATACGAAACATATTTTAATAATAATTATCAAAAAGGATATTATGCGATTATCGTTGCCTATGATTCGATTAAGCAATATCAAGACGCTCTAAAACAATTAGGAATTAAAATAACAACTTCAGGCGAATGGATTAAAATAAGCGATGCAACGACCTTAACCAATCGTGAGATTGTAAAAGCGTTTATTGATTTATATAATATGAATAATTCTTATCGCTTAGATACTTATCCGAATCAAACCCTAACTTTAAATCAGGGTATTGAGTATAAACTTGAAAAAGATGAAATTGTCTTTGATTTGGAAAAAATCGATATGCTTTTTTACTCTTATAAAGATATAACAGCTTATCAAATCGAACTTCGCGATTTAATGGATAAACAAATGTCTGTTTATCCTGAAGGTGAATTTTGGTATACAAAACAGGCTTTATCATATAAAAGCGGTTCGCGTCATATATTTACTTTAAAAATCGGAGAGAAAATAACTGAATTTGACGATGTAAAAGCCGAAATAAGAGACAAATTATTAGAATCAAAACTTACTAATGTTTATGTATCTTCCGTTTTCGCGAAATTGCGGGCTGAAAAGGGATTCAGAATATTTGATGAAGATCTCGAAACCAAATACAAATCGCAAGTGGCGTCATGGGTAGATTATAAACCCGTCAAAAAAGGACATATAAAATTAGTGGCCGCAATTGATGATAATGATATTAGCGCAGATGAATTCTTTGCAAGGATGAATTATAATTACGGTATTAGTGTTGCTGTAGCCGAACTTGAATATTTACGTTATCTTTATAATAATAATTTTAATAAGATTTATAATATTAAAGAAAAGACAGTATTAGATAAGTCTAAATGGTCAGTCATTAATCAGGATCTTGAAGATGAAAAGAAAGCATTTAATGATAATATGTATTCTGAATATGGCTTTCCTAAATCATATGGGTGGGAAAAATTCCTAAAGGATTTTTATTCGGTAAATAATGAGGACGAGTTACGTTACTATTACCTCTATCAGGATATAAAGAAAGATTATGCTACATCGATTGGTGATTTGAGTGAAGTAGATGAAGAAAGCCAATTATGGCAATTTTATCTTGAACAAATGAATAATCAAGTTGACAAATATTTCAATGTTACAGGAATACAATTATTGATTACTGTTCAAGATCAATCGGGTGTTGTTATTGATCCGGAAAAATGGACTGATTTACAAAAACAATATGCACAAGAGTTCTATCGGGCAATTATTACATATCTGGAAGAAGAATCCGGTTCATATCCAACAAAAATGAATGAAATAGTCGATGCCTTTCAAAAAGTGCCCCGTTTTTTACCCGGGCTTAATCAAACTACAGAGGCGCAACCGATAATAGAAGGATTAAATTATAAATTTAAAGGTATCGAGTTATCAAAATATAAAACCGCGGGCCTGATTGTTCGATTTCAAGATTTAGGAACTTTTAAAAACGGACAGCAGTCGGAAGCTTTTGATGAAGTTGTTCGCACCATTTGGCAATCCAATCCTAATTCTGAAACGCCTTACTTATATGGACATGATGATGAGGATGAAAACGAATATCAATACTTAATTACGTCACGCAGTTATCATGTTTATGTCAATATGAAATCAATTGATATTCCGAAATGGAAAGATGGAGAAGAAAACAAAGTGTTACCGACACTTGATCAAATTAAAACTTATCTTAATAATGAAAACGATAAGAGTCTGACTAAAGAAATTAAAACCGCAATAACAACTTACTATCAACCGATTCGTACTGAACTATCGGGCAGTAATAATGTTGCAGTTAAAACTTATTCCACTATTCGAGAATATCAATATAAATTACATCATGATGATTACACATTAGAAAATTATAATAATTATCTAGATATTCAAATCGGGAAAGCAGAAAAATCATTAAAATATAAATAAGAAAAATCTCCGTTTATCGGGGATTTTTTACTAAATTGATTTAAAAATCGTTTGATAATTGAAAATATTGTTATAAACGGTTATAATATAAATACCCGGAGGAAGAAATGGCTAATTTTAAATTGCACAGTGATTATAAACCAATGGGAGACCAGCCCCAAGCGATTCAACAGCTAATTGAAAATCTTAAAAAAGGTATTAAAGAACAAGTACTACTCGGAGCAACCGGAACCGGTAAAACTTTTACAATTGCCAATGTTATTCAAAGCCTAGGTAAAAAAACGCTGGTTTTAGCACATAATAAAACATTAGCCGGCCAATTATATAGTGAATTAAAAGGCTTTTTTCCGGAAAACCGCGTTGAATATTTTATATCTTATTATGATTACTATCAACCAGAAGCCTATGTTGCAAAGAAAGACTTATATATTGAAAAAGATTCAAGCATTAATGATGATATTGATCAAATGCGTCACAGTGCCGTAAGTGCTTTTTTCGAGCGTGATGATGTTATTGTTGTTGCCAGTGTTTCTTGTATTTATGGAATCGGTAATCCCGAAGATTATAAAGAAAAAATGTTAACATTGCGGGTTGGGCAAACTGTAAATCGGGAAAAATTGCTTGAGAAATTAATCAATATGCAATATGAACGTAATGATTATGATTTCAAAAGAGGATCATTTCGAATAAAGGGAGAATCTTTGGATATTATTCCGACATATATGAGAGACCGGGCATTCCGGATTGATTTTTTTGATAATGAAATTGAAAAAATTAAAGAGTTTGATACGGTAAGCGGCAGATCTTTATTTGAGAAATCAATCATCAATATTTTCCCCGCAACTTTATTTGCCATCGGGGAGCATAAAATGAAAGAAGCAATTAGGCGGATTAAACTCGAACTTGAAAATCGAATTTTATATTTCGAGCAAGAAAAAAAATTGCTTGAAGCACAAAGAATCAAGCAAAGAACCGAATACGATATAGAAATGCTTGAGGAAATCGGCTTTTGCTCGGGTATTGAAAATTATTCTCGACATATTAGTTTACGCGGAGAAGGTGAAACCCCTTATACATTGTTAGATTTTTTCAAGCAAGATTTTTTAATGATTATTGATGAGTCGCACGCAACATTGCCTCAAGTTAGAGGAATGTATAATGGTGATCGGTCGCGAAAAATGAACTTGGTGGATTACGGTTTTCGCTTACCGTCTGCTCTTGATAATCGTCCTTTAACATTTAACGAATTTTATAGTAAACTTGATAAGGTTATATATGTTAGCGCGACACCGAGTGAATTTGAGCGTTTGCGCAGCGGAGCAATTGTCGAACAGATTATTCGTCCGACGGGGTTACTTGACCCCCTAATTGAGGTTCGAGCAACTGAAGGTCAGATAGATGATTTGATTAAAGAGATACATAAAAGAGTCAAAGCCAATGAAAGAACATTGGTATTAACATTAACTATTAAAATGAGTGAAGACTTAACCAAATATCTTCAGGAATTGGATTTTAAAGTTGCTTATCTTCATTCTGAAATCAAATCACTGGAAAGGATGGAGATTATAAGAGAATTAAGACAGGGAAAATATGATGTATTGGTCGGTATTAATTTATTGCGTGAAGGTTTGGATATACCCGAGGTTTCAATGATAGCAATTCTTGATGCCGATAAAGAGGGTTTCTTGCGTAGTGAGACCGCTTTGATTCAAACTATTGGCCGGGCGGCAAGAAATGTAAACGGTAAAGTTATTATGTATGCTGATAATGTAACCGGCTCGATGGAAAAAGCTATTGTTGAAACATATCGTCGTCGCATTATTCAAGAAAAATACAACCAAGAAAATAATATTATCCCGAAGACTATCTATAAACACATTACTGACAGTTTGGTAATAACCAGGGAAATAAAAGATGAAAAGACTGTAATTGATTTTGATGCCACCGGTAAAATGAGTACGATAGAAAAAAGAGAACTGATTCTTCGTTTAGAAAGGCAAATGAAAGATGCTGCCAAGAATTTAGATTTTGAACAAGCCATGGCGTTACGGGATATTATATTCGAATTAAAAGCTGATTAAAGGCGGTAAGGTAAATGAAAGATAAAAAGAAAGTGATTTTGGGATTATCCGGCGGCGTGGATAGTGCCGTAGCGGCAATATTGCTGTTACAACAGGGTTACGATGTAGAAGGTGTTTTTATGCGTAATTGGGACTCATCCCTGAATAAAGACATTTTGGGTAATCCTTACATTTATGATGAAGTTTGTCCCCAGGAAAGAGACTATATTGATGCATTGAAAGTTGCGGATAAATTAAATATAAAGATGCATAGGGTGGATTTTGTTGAAGAATACTGGCAAAAAGTTTTTACATATTTTATTGACGAATATCGGAATAACCGAACGCCGAACCCTGATATTATTTGTAATACTGAAATAAAATTTAAATCTTTTTTATTGGCTGCGGAAAAAATGGGGGCTGATTTTATCGCGATGGGTCACTATGTTCGGATTGAGCATTATCCTACGGTGAAATTACTAAGGGGTATTGACCTTAATAAAGATCAAAGTTATTTTTTGTCCCAACTATCGAAAAATCAACTAAAAAAATCACTTTTTCCAATTGGAGGATTATATAAAAAAGAAGTCAGAAAAATCGCAGCCGAGTATAATCTTGATGTCGCTACAAAAAAGGATTCGACTGGGGTGTGTTTTATTGGTGAGAGAAAGTTCCGAAAGTTTCTTCAAAACTATATTCCGGCACAACCTGGCGATATTGAGACTTTAGAAGGCGAGAAGGTTGGCGTGCATGAAGGGATTATGTATTATACGATTGGTCAACGTCACGGTTTAAGACTAGGAGGGGCCGGCGAACCATGGTATGTATTAGGGAAAGATGCTAAAAGAAATATTTTGATTGTCGGCCGGGGTGGTAATCATGAATATCTGTATTCAAATCGGGCTTTGATTAATAAAATTAATTGGCTCGGACCGGAATTTTCAGAAATTGATTGTACGGTGAAATTTCGATATCGAAGCAGTGATATAAAGGCAATTGTGCGTAAAATTGATCACGATAGATTAGAAGTGTCGTATCCCGATAAGGCTAAAGCGGTAACGCCGGGACAGGCAGCTGTTTTCTATTTAGGAAATGAAATTTTAGGCGGAGGTACAATCGATAAGGTATATATGAATGACCAAATGCGATGCTATTAATTGCGGAGGTAATATGGAAACGAGAATATCAGGAATAGTTACAAATGCAATTTTTTATAATGAAGAAAATCATTTTGCAATTTTATTGATAAAACTTGACTATCGTGATAAGAAAATTGCTCAATATCGAAATAAATTATTTTCTAATACATTAAAAGTATTATGTCATATGGACCGCAAACCGTTAATTGATGAAGAATTTGCCTTTTTTGGTGAATTTGTTGTTAATCAATATGGAATTCAATTTAAAGCCAGTAAATTTGAGCGTCTGAATGAACATACTTTAAGCGGAGTTGTTGCCTTTCTATCAAGTGATTTTTTTCCCGGTGTCGGCAAAGTCACGGCAACAAAAGTATTTAATGCTTTAGGGCCAAATTGTCTTGGTTTGATTGAACAAGATCGTTCGGTTTTAGACAAAATACAGGGAATATCGGCTTCTCAAAAGGAAACAATTTACAATAATCTTTTAAATTATGAAACCAATCGAAAAGTCTTAGTGGATTTATTAAATTATGGTTTTACTATGCACACAAGCTTAAAACTTATGAAAAAACTCGGACCTAAAGTTGTGGATATTATAAAGGAAAATCCATATTCATTAATTGAGTTGGTCGAAGGTTTCGGATTTAAACGGGCCGATAAAATTGCGATGGAAATAGGCACTCCTTACGATAGTGAAATCCGGCTTCAAGCTTTAATCATGTATATAATCAATCGTTATTCTTTTTCGAGCGGTGATGTTTATTTGGATTACAGAGACCTTTTCGAAAAAGCTGCTGATATAATAAATAGAA
>Ga0265293_10005549_pt1 | contig 20963 bp, 18 predicted proteins | sample Munlanlewell138R_FD_192505 | JGI IMG/M metagenome (GOLD analysis project Ga0265293, IMG submission 192505) | Leachate microbial communities from a municipal landfill in Southern Ontario, Canada - Leachate well 138R | ecosystem: Engineered > Solid waste > Landfill > Unclassified | place: Canada... | reverse complement strand
AGTTACCTCAGAGCCATCCCTTTCTTCAATATGGATTTCTTCTCCTGTTTCTATATCAAAATCTATTGTAGTTGTAGGTGCTACTATATAAAAAGGTACATTGTAAGCCTTCGCCACTACAGATAACATAAAAGTTCCAATTTTATTTGCAGTATCTCCATTGGTGGCTATCCTGTCTGCCCCCACTAATATCACATCTATCTTCCCATCTCTAATCAAAGTTGCAGCCACATTGTCAGCTATTAGCTTTGACGGTATTCCCTCCTGTACCAACTCCCAGGCTGTTAGTCTGCCTCCTTGAAGTCTTGGTCTTGTTTCATCTGCATATACAAATATGTTTTTTCCTGTATAATGGGCTTCCCTTACTACTCCAAGGGCTGTACCATATCCAACTGTAGCCAAAGCCCCTGTATTACAATGGGTTAGAATGGTTGCATTCTCCTTTATGATTTCGTTTCCATACTTTGCCATAGTCTTATTTGTTTCAATATCTTCAGCAAATATGAGGTCCGCTTCTTCTTTAATCTTTTTATAGATTTCATCTGTAGACTCTGCCTTATTCTTTTCAATTAAATCTCTCATTCTTTTAATTGCCCACATCAAATTTACTGCTGTAGGCCTAGAATTGTTTAGAAACTCCAAAGCTTCTTCTAGCTTTTTAAAGAACACTTCCCTTTCTTCTCCTAAAAAATCCTTAGCTGCCAATACTGCCCCATAAGCCGCTGTAGCTCCTATGGCTGGAGCCCCTCTCACTACCATATCCTTTATGGCAAACTCCACTTCTTTATAGTCTTTACACTGAAAAATTTCATAAACTCCTGGCAACTTTCTTTGGTCAATTAAATACAATACATCATCTTTAAATTCTATGGTTTTTATCTCCTTCATCCTCTAGTTCCTCCTTTATTTGTCTATATCAATGATAACCTTTAATTTATTTTTCTTTGAAAAAGCTTTTTCGTAATCCTCTAAGGCATATACTTCACTAACTAAATAATCAGTTCTCACAAGTTTTCTTTCAATCAATCTTAGGGCTGCATCCATGGGGCCACACCTAGTTCCAACTATTTTCATTTCATTTACAACCCAATTAGTTGGATTAAATAATCCGTCACTATTGTAGGTACTCTTTAATACTATGGTTCCCATGGCCTTTATCAGTTTTTCTGCTAGCTTTAGCCCCTGATCGTTACCTGTACAATCAATGGCAACATCAAATTCGCCTTCAATATTTAGACTATCAACCTCATCTAATAAAATAGGTTTTGCACGATGCTTTAAAAAATCTAATTTGTCCCTATGCTTACCTACTACAAACAAATGGCATGAACTAAGGGATACAACCTGTGTTATAAGTTGAGACAACTTTCCGTCACCTATGACTACCACCTTGTCTGTAGGTCTAATATGATGACACTGAAGGATTTGAAGAGCAGCAGCCATTGGCTCTGCAAATACTGCCTCCATATCTGAAACGCTATCTGGAACCACATATAAATTCTCATTTGGTAATGTAATATACTCTGCAAAGGATCCATTTTTGTCTTTAATACCAAGAACTTTCCTATCTAGACAATGGTTGTTGTATCCTTCTTTACAAAACCTACATTTCCCACAGCCTATATTGATATCTCCTACTACCCTTTTACCAATTAATTTTTCATCATCAGAATCCTCCACCACACCTACAAACTCATGGCCTAAGACCCCTGTAAACCCTTTATAGCCTTTAATAATTTCAATATCTGTATTGCATATGGATGTTAATAAAACCTTGACTAAGGATTCGCCCTTTAGTCTAATAGGTTTTTCAAGATTTACTAGATTGATTTGTTCACCATCAAAATATAAACTCCTCATCTTCTCCCTCCTTCAATGGTTATCTAATCCTGTTTATTTTAAATTTAAATACATCCCTGTCAAAATAATCTAGAGAATATAGAACAGGTCTCCTTTCTTTATCGTAGTGTACTTGATGGAGTAAAATAAACTTTTTGTCCATAGATACATTTAACTTTTCTGTCATTTCCTTTGTTGGTTGGGTAGGTATTATTTCAGCAATGGCATAGTCTATTACAATTCCAAAGTTCTTTTCAATATAAGCAAATACAGACTCCGTATCAATATTATCTAAACTTTCATTGTTTACCATTTTCTTAGGTATGGTGTCTACCAAGTAGGCTGCAGCCTTTCCATTGGCAGTTCTAACCCTTTTTAATGTAATTACCTTGTCTGTTCCTTTAATCCCTAACTTTTCTATCATGTCCTTGGTAGGATTAGACTCCTCTACTCCAACCCATAGGGTTCCTGGAGTATAGCCAAAGCTTTGGATTATTTCTGTAATACTTTCCAGCTTTTCTAATCCAGATTCAATTTCGATTGGCCTTCTATTTACAAAGGTACCTTTTCCCTTTATCTTATAAATAACCCTATCCTGCTCCAAAAGAGCCAAGGCTTCCCGCACCGTATACCTACTTACTCCAAAAATTTCTACAAATTCATTTTCCGATGGCAACATACTGTCAGCTTGAAGATTATTAACTTCAATGAATTTCAGTATTTCGCCTTTAGTTTTAGAGCTTAAAGAGATGTACTTGTTCTCACTTTTCATCAACATCCTGCTCCTTTCAAATGAACTTACTTAATATTTCTTTACCTGTCCATAAGTCTTAAATTTTTCAAGCATTAAGAGCATTTCTTCCTCAGGAAGTATTACTGGATCTCCAATGGCCTTAGTTCTATAATAAAGCTCTGAGCAATACTCAATTTCTTCAGTTATATTAAATGCATTGGCTAAATCCTTTGCCCCTGCTAAAAGCCCATGATTTGCTAAAAGAACTGCATTTCTACCTTTCATAGCTTCAAAAGCATTTTCTGCTAACTCCTTAGTCCCATAAGTAGCATATTTAGCACATCTAACATCAAGTCCTGCCAAGGCCACCATATAATGTACTGGAGGCAATGACCAATTTAAACAAGCCAAAGTAGTAGCATACATGGTGTGGGTATGAATCACTGCATCAATATCATCCCTATTAGCATAAAAAATCCTGTGCATTTCATATTCACTGGATGGCTCCCTATGACCATCAACCCTATTGCCCTTTACATCTAGAATCACAACATCTTCTGGCTCTGTTTTGAAATAATCTATTCCCGAAGGAGATATGGCCATTAAATTTTTCTCTCTGTTATAAATACTTAGATTTCCACCTGTTCCCTTAGTAAGATTTGCCGTAACTAGCCTTTTGCCATATTCAACGATTTGCTGTCTTTCCTCTAACATTAACACACTACCAACTCCTAATCTATTTATTAAATCTTCAACTTGTCTGACATGTTGCCTATGATTAAATATTAGCATTAGTAGAATTTTCTGTCAATGCTTTAATTAGATGAATTTTTTTTGTAACTTGTTTGTTACACTAATCTTCCTATTTCCGTGTATAATATAGTTTATAGAAAGGAGAAATTTTCATGCGAAAACTAATAGGACTCATAGCCATAATACTATGTTTAAATATTCTTACCATAGGGTGCTCTTCTAATGTAAAGGAAGTTCTTCCAACTACTTTAACTTTAGAAGAATCCATTAAAGAAATAATCATTTCAAAGGGAAATAACTATGACTTTTTAAAGGATTCTATATATTTGGAACATATGAATAAGCTTGGCAATCAGCTGGTAACCAATAGGGATGCTATGCCTCCCCATTATACAGTTGGCAATTTAGACGAAGACCATATACCTGAACTAGTTGTATTCAACGAAAGAAACCCTGAAAATATGTCAGATGAAGGAAGTTTGGAAGTATATAAATTTAATGGAGAAAAGTATGTCCCTATAGACAAGGTCTCCATGAACTATGATAATACTAACTATCAAATGACAATTGGGAAGATAGCCAAAAACCAAAATGGAATACTTCTAAACAATCAATTAGGTGCCCATTCAGGTATGACCTATGGTTTTGTTTTAGAAGGTGAAAGACTTAAAACTATATTCAATGAAAATAAGATTTCATTAATATCAATCTACACAAACAATGAAATTAAAGATATAGATAATGATGGTATATTGGAGTTTAGCATATATACTGTAGATCCTGAAACAGAAGATGGCAGCTCTGCTGGTTCCGATAAGATGACTCTTTGGTATAAATGGAATGGTAGTGATGGAGCTGATCTCATAAAGGTAGATAGAAAAGATTATTCTATAGAAAGCTTCAATGAAGAAATATATAACATGGCCAAAGACCTAATAGAAAATAATTTTTCTGAAGCACTAAAGTATATTTATGAAAACAAAACTGAATTAACTAAGTATAGAACTACAGAGCTTTTAGCAGATTATATGAGAAAATTGAACGAAATGTCCTTCTATAAGGGAATAGAAATAGAAAATCTATTTATTGAATATCAAGAACATGAAAATTTTGATTACCTATTTAATAAATATGGACTATCTATAGAAAAATTAAATAGCTTAGAATATTTAAATAGAGAAAAGGTATTAAAAGATGAAGAAGAGTTAAAAAATCACTTAGTTTACCATATTAATCTTGGCTATAAGCTAGGTACTTCTGAAGGCATTTACTATTATTTAGTAGATAATCAAAAGTTTGTAGATATGTTTAGTGGCTATATAACCAATGAATATACGGATTATTTAAAACTGCTAGCCTTAGATACGAATGAACCCTTTATGAACGATGGAAGCCTTATGATATCTATGGAAAAACTGGCAGAAAGAATTCTTTGGGCAGAAAGTTTTAAAATGATTTACCCTTATTCTGATCTAATTCCTAGGGTCAATGAAATATACAAATGGTATATTTACACATATTTCTATGGAGATAATCATGACCCAAATTTCGATGAAAGTACATTTAAGATGAAAGACAATATCCTTATGGAGTTTGAAACTAGTATAGAAAAATATCAATACACTCATTTTGCAGATATAATCAGAGATTTTTTAGAAAATTTAAAACAAAATAACAATGTAATAACTGATGAAATAAGGGCAAAGCTTAATAATAGACTGAATTAATCACCATTTCCTCCCGGCATAATATTATATATTATGAAATAATATTATTAGGGGGGATTTTTTTGTTAAAAGAATATATTCAATTTTCACTAGAAACAAACTTATTTTTTCAAAGGATAATGAAGGAGCATTTGTTTTTCATAGAGGTCAATCTTCCACCAGTAGATGCTTCATATATAGCCGAAGCTGAACTTCTGAAAAGATCCTTTGAAGACCTTTTAGGAGAAACCGTTATATTTGCAAACTGTGCCATAAGAAATGAAGTCTTACTTTCAAATGAAATTGTAACACCCTTTACACTTAGAGCCGAAGAAGTTACATCAAGATTAACTGGCGCTTCCATCAATATGGAAATCACTGAAGCTGAGCTAGGTTTGAGATCTGACCCAAACTTTAACTATACAAAATGGTTAGAAGAAAAAGTTCATAATATTAACTGTCGTTCATTAAATATATTAGAAGAGGTCATAGAATTCAAAGAAAAACTCTTAGGGCTACTAATGAGTTGCAAGATATTCATGACAATATATCCCCATATGCTAGATCATCTTATTAGGGAAGCAAAGCTGTACAAAAGTATACTAAATTCCTTAGTCAATAAAAAGATACCTTCTCAAACTCCATGCGATGAGATGAATTTCTGGAATCATATAATGGAAGACCATGGAGAATTTATTGAGGGATTACTTGACCCTACAGAAGAAGAACTGAAAGAAATAGCAGAGGAGTTGGCAGAAACCTTTGAAAAAATACTAGAAGAAAAATGTACTAATACTAGTGAAAAAAACATATTAAATAAAAGTCTGAAAGCCACTGAGGAAATCAGAGATTTCAAAAAAACTGCCACTGAAGATTTATTAGGATGTAAAATAAAATCTATTATTCCTCCATTATTGGCAGATCATGTTCTAAGAGAAGCAAATCATTATTTAAGAATGTTAAAGGAGATAAAAAACTGATGGCCCTTCCATCAGTTTTTTGTATTCATATTTCATTTAACATAAGTTATAATAACTATATTAACTAAATGGGAGTGGATAGTATGAGAAACATTAAAATAGAGCTACAATTTGATGGTAGTAGATATTCTGGGTGGCAACGATTGGGTGATGATGACAATACTATCCAAGGTAAGCTTGAGGATTTGCTTAGGAAAATGACTTCAGAAAATATAAATGTGATTGGATGTTCAAGGACTGATAAGGGAGTCCATGCACAGTCCTTAGTCTGTAATTTCTTCATTAACTCAACTATGTCGATATTTGATATAGAAGAATATATTAATCGTTATTTGCCAGATGATATAGTAGCCTATAATATTAAAGAAGTAGATGAAAGATTTCATGCCAGATATAATGCCCTATCTAAATTATATCGATATACGATAGATAATAATAAATATCCCAATGTCTTTACAAGAAAATTTGCTTCTCATATTCCAGATAAGCTAGACCTAGATCTGATGAAAGAAGCTACCAATATGCTAATAGGTTCCTTTGACTTTGCAGCCTTTACTACTATGAAGTCTAAAAAGAAAAGCGCCATCAGAACTATATCCAATATCGCCATATACAGAGAAAACAATTATATCTATATAGATTATGAAGGAGATGGTTTCCTCCACAATATGATTAGAATTATTACAGGAACCTTAATAAGAGTAGGTAAAAAAGAAATTAGCCCCAAAGATGTGAAATCTATCCTTGAGGCTAAAGATCGTAGTATTGCAGGTCCTATGGCTGAAGCTAAGGGACTTTGTTTGATGGAAGTTTACTACCCTTAATTAAATAAGGGGAAGTTCCTTAAATCTAAGTCCTCTAGTTTAATTGTATTTTTATCATTTGGCTCTTCCATATGAAAATCAGGGGATTTGCCAATATTGAGATACTGGGTATTTACTCTTAGTTGTGTTTTCCTTAGAGGAGACTGATATTTCTGTCCACTTTCATAGATGATATCTATCTTCTCCTCAACTATATAGCCATCCATATCTATATATGCCTTGTAGATAAAGCTCAAATCCTTTGCATCTTCTATCCATCTTTTAATCATATTCAGTCCCTGATTAATAAGTTCAGGGTCATTTTGTTTAGTCAAGTTTTCCTCCATACCCCTTTCTATTTCTCCACTGCTTAATAATGTATCAAATGCAAAACTTGACAATTCCTTAAGCTGCTCCTTATTTGTTTCTATGGTATATTCTCTGGCTTTGACTTCACCAACCTCAGTGGTAATAAGTATTTTTTCTCCCTTAAAAACATTTTCTTCACTAAGTATCTCTAACCATTTATCCTTGATTAATTTGAAGGTATTATCTGATACTCCTAATAGGTTTTTATCTTTGTTCTTTTCATATTCCTCAAAGGTTTGCATATTGAAAAAATTCACATCTCCTTGATTTACTTCTATATACTTCTTGGGACTGATAGCAGGAGATAAAAATTCTACGAAAAACCTATTATCTAAAAGATACATATTGAAATCAGCGGCAATACCACCAATGTCAGTAGATATCTCTGTTATAACTTTTTTTACTTCCATATCAACTTTTGTTCTTTGTTTATAGGATATATTTTCAAATCCATTAAGCCCAAATAATCCTTGCTGAAATAATACTTGCTCTCTAAAGTCATTTGTAATATTTGCTTCTAGAATCATTTCACTTTTCTTAATCTGGGCACTCTTCTTCAATGCATTTTCATATTCTTCGAGATTAGTTCTGTTGCACCCCACCAATGTAAACAATAATACTAATGATAACCCTATTGAAATTATTTTTTTCATATAAATCCCTCCCCAACCATAGTTTATTATAATTTTAGAAAAATTTCCTCTAACTTTTTTCCTAATATGTTTTTTTGGTACATGACTTTTAGCATGAAAATACAATAACCATGGCTATGGCTATGGCTAAAATTATGGCACTTTATTGTATCCCATTTTTTACTGCAAACAAGGCTAGCTGAGTCCTATCTCTCAACTCTAACTTGTTTAATATGGAGGTAATATGATTTTTCACTGTTCCTTCACTAATAAAAAGGTCCTCTCCTATTTCCTTATTAGATTTACCTTCACCTAGTTGCTTCAATATATCTCTTTCCCTATCTGTAAGATGCTTTACTCTCTGATCTACTTCTGTCTCCTCATTAGTCATCTTAGAAAACATGTCTACCATCTTTCTAGCTACATTGGGCTGGATAAGCACACCACCATTATAGACTTCAATAATAGCCTCCTCAATCTTCTCCATTGTTGCATCTTTAAGTAAATAGCCTGATGCCCCGTATTTTAATGCTTCAAATATGTATTCATCATCATTGAAGGTAGTCAGTATAATAATATTTATATGAGGGAAATCTCTTTTTATAATTCTTGTAGATTCTACACCGTCCATTACAGGCATTTTAATATCCATAAGAACTATATCTACATTACTGTTCTTGCAAATATCATAAGCCTCCTTGCCATTTTTAGCTGTACCTATTATATTGAATCTTTCCTTCTTCGAAAGCATAAATTTAAGCCCATCCCTAAGTATGCTTTGATCATCAACTATTACAAGATTAATCATTTTTTACCTCCCTAGGTATATTCACTAATATCTGAAATCCGTCCTCCGAAGAAAAAATAATACTTCCTCCCACAGAAGTTATTCTTTCTTCCATTCCTTTCAATCCAAATCCCTTTACTATATTGGGACACCCCACTCCATCATCTTTTATTTCTAAAACTAAGGCTTCATTAATAAGCTCAATAGAGATATCTACTGTGCTAGGGTTCCCATGTCTTATGGCATTTGTCAATCCTTCCTGAATAGTCCTATATACTACAATATTAATTAGTGGGCTTAGTCTAATGGTTTGTCCCTTCACTTGAAAATTAATACATATATTAGACTTAGCTGTAAAGGACTCTATTAGCTCCTTAATTGAATCTATACCCTTTCCCATGTTTTCATCAGGATTTAATGTGCTAACAACTTCTCTAACCTTTACTAAATTTTCTCTGGCACTGTCCTTTAGGTGCTCTATCATTGCCTTTGCTCCAGATATGTCTTCATCTATTAATACTTGAACCATCTCCAATCCCATTATGGTTCCTGTCATACTGTGTCCTATAGTATCATGAATATCTCTGGCTATTCTGTTTCTTTCCTCTACAACAGCAGCTTTTCTTAGCTTTGCTTCAGCCTCTATAAGCTCTTTGTTTAGTTTTTCTTTATTATCCTTTTCATCCTTATAATATTTTAGAAAATTCATTAAAAGCATTATAAATATTCCTGTAGACACGAAAAACAAGCTTTGTGTCAAATTCCCAAATATAGGCTTATTGTATATGAGGATCCCAAATTTTATACTGGACACTAAAATGATTGTGGTGCTTAAAATTAAGCTATATCTTCTATTGATGTTTAGCGGAATGTCTAGCAAAGTTAAAAAATAGAATAAGTGAAATATATAGTTTACTAAGTATCTAGAATTGGTCTCCATCACATAAATAATCCCAATTTCTATTAAATACATTATAAATTTAATGTTATTGTTCTCTGTTTTCACCCTAAAGAGATTGATTCCCACATATATTGCAAATAAAATAATATAAATTGCGGTACGGAAAGGCTGAGCATTTTCATAGCTTAATGCTCCAAAAAATAATATTAGTATAAGGGACATTTTTAATAAGGCAAGTTTTTTCACCATTGGACTTTGTACCATGTAATCATCTCCATATTTATGATACCCTATATCTTTCTTATGGTAAACTAAAATTTGGTATCACATAAACTAAAACTACCATAAAAAACAAACCCTATAACACCTATTTCTAGCCATTATAAGGTTTGTGTTTGTTATTCCACTAGTTCTATTGAAGCAATAGTTTGGTGTATTATATCTTTGGCCCGCTGTCAGATTGATGCTTTCTCTTTATTGTTTTTTACGAGTAATAGCCTGGGTCCCATAGTACTTATATGTGGATTCCTCATAGTAATATACTCCAATACCTACATAATCTGCATCAGGATTTATCATATTCATCCTATGTCCATAAGAGTTTAGAAATCCTTTGAATTGATCTAGTCCATTATTATCTCCACCTGCAATATTTTCAGCAAAAGGTTGATTTTTCCCATTATTATCCCAATACCTATTGTAGTGTGCCCTTCCATCTAGTCCAGTATGTTCAAGATAATCATTTTCTGCCATGTCTTTACTATGCTCTCTTGCAGTTTTCAGGGCTATCTCATCTAGTTTTAGAGCACCTAAGCCACTATTTACTCTAAATGCATTGAGGCAGTCAAATTCTTGAAACTCATATATTGGTAAAATATCCTTCTTAGCTGCTTCCTTTTTCCATAAACCAATTGAAGGGTCTTCTTGAATCATTATGCCATACAATATTTTTCCACCGAACTCATCAATATAATATTTGAAATTCTGTGAACTAGGTAAGTTCTCCTCAAACTCTCCATATTTTATTGTATCATCTACAACAAATTCTGTATGGCTCGTGTATATGGAAGCCACTTTATCATTTAAAAATCCAACCATAATAAATTTTGAATAATCATTATTGTATACATACCATTTGAGATTTGTAACTTTATCATCTATACGATCTGGATTCCCAAGTTTTTGGACAACACTATTTAGACTGTCTCCTAATCTAACATTTATTTCTCCTATAGATACACCAAGTTTCTTTGATGTACCAATTTCTATTTGTCTTTTTTCATCGTTGTATCCTACATCAAACATCAAATATTTACCTAAATCTCGTAGTTTAAAATAATTGTTTCCTTCTATTGTATAGCATTCTAAATACTGTTGTTTGTCATTTATAAACAACTTAGATTTAGAAGGGATTGCACTGACCTTAGAATTTTTTATTTCTGTCATTTCTCCCCCAACAGGTACATAATCACGGCCAGAGCTTAGGAATATGGATTTTGAATAATCACTCCAATATACATCAAAATACTTTGGTGTAGCCTTTAAGGCATAGGCAATATCCCTAAGTTTAAAGTAACTGGTGTTGTCTATTAGATATGAACCAATTCCAATTTCACTTCCATTAATCATGACTTTTAGTTTATTTGGTGTTGCAATGATTTCTTTTGGTTTTGCTGGTGTTAATTCTTTTGTTGGAGTAGTGCCTGACTTACTAACCTTAAGTATATTCGAGTTATTAACTGCAGCTACTCCATTTCTAACAACTGTTGCAGTATGGTAAATGAATGGTGTTAGTTCTTTCCCAGTTTTATCTATATATCCCCATTTCGGATTGCCATTTTCATCTTTTTTTGCAACTACGCAAAGACCTTCATTAAAGCCTCCTGCTTCATCATAAATTATAGGGATTACTATTTTCCCCTTTTCATCAATGAAACCCCATTTTTCATCCTTATATACAGCACTCAAGCCATCACTAAAACCAGAAATATAATCGTATTCAAAAGGTATTACAGTGTTTCCTTTTGTATCTATGTAGCCCCATTTACCTTCAAAACAAACTGCAGCCATACCATCCTTGAAATCATGAATTCTGTCATATTTAGCTGTGATTACAATTTCATCTTCTTTATTTATGAAGCCATATTTATAATCTTTTCTATAAAAAGCTAATCCTTCTTTAAAAGGACCTACTTCTTCATGTTCTAATGGTGTAATAATTTTCCCTGTCTTGTCGATATGGCCTCTACCATTTGGAGTATTGAAATAATCCCCATGTACATGAGCCAACCCTTCAGAAAAAACACCTGCTTCAGTATATTGAAATGGTATTACCTGTTTGCCAGTTTTATCAACATATCCATATATGTACTTTTCGTTAGCAACGGCAGCCATACCTTCGCTAAATTCAGAAACTGCATTATATATAAAGGGTATGACTACCTCTCCCTTTTTATTTATGAATCCCATTTTCCCTCCACGCTTGACAGGTGCAAGACCATCAGAAAAATGATAGGCTAAATCATAAATACAAGGTATAACCTCTTCACCTTTTTCATTTATATAACCCCATTTCCCTGTGAAAAAGTCTCCCTTTCTTGCAACTGCTAGGCCTTCATAAAAGGGCCATACAGAAGTATAAGTTTGTCCATCCTTAAAGGGCTCTTCAACAAATAATATTTCATCCTTTGCATAAACTGTTATTGAGGTTACTAGTGTTATAAATAGTACAATAAATAAAACTCTCTTCAAAAGTCTCCCTCCAATTTCATATTAACAACTTTCTTTTATATATACTTATAAAATATATATGGCTTCTTTTATTTACATTCTAATGTATCCTTTAATACCCGCTCTCTAACAACTACTCCAATTATATAAACTTAATTGTCTCTTACATTATTCTTATAAGTAGTAGAAATAATATAGCCATCATTAAAAATATACATTCCTTTACCATGGCGTAATGCCTTATTGAAATAACCAATATATATATCACCATTAAGCACTGGTGTTGAATCTATTGGCTCAGTCAATAGATAGTCCATACCTTTACCATTTTTCAATGTATTTGTATAATCTCCAAATAATATGTTTTCTTCTTGAAGATTAATACTATTCTTTAAGTTGTTTCCTTTCCAATATCCGTAACTCATAGTATTGTTATTAGATATTCTTATTCCTAAACCTTTGTTCTCTCCTTTTTTTATTGTTCCAACAAATATATAGTTGTCCCCAATTTCTATAGATTTTACTGAAGTTTTCTTATTGGTCTCTAAAAGAAAACTCTTATTTAAGTCTGATTTCTCGTAAGGTCTTTTGCTATCCCAATAAGAGACATTCCCAGTAGCCTTATCAAAACTGAGTATAATATCTTTATCTTTACCTTTTTTATAATTCCTTATAGAAATATTGTCATAAGTAGGGCTTATTTCTACTATATATCCATTCATTTCTCCCCTTTTCATATCTCCTATATACAAAGTTCCCGCCTTATTGATAATACCAAATCCATCAAGTTCGTCTTTATTATAAATACCCATGGCGAAGTAATTTGCCCCTTCCTTTTCTATGCCTTCACCACTTTTCTTATTATTCTTAAATTTTCCTAAATAAAAATGGTCCTTATTTATATATTGAATTCCATAACCAGTGGACTTATTTTTTGAATTGACTTCACCTATATAGTTTCCATTATTAGTGCTAAAAGAAGCTACACTTATATCCTTTTTAAATATGCTTGATAAGTTTGGAAGTCCACTTATTACACGGGGAAATCCTATTTTAAGCAAGATAACTAGGACAGCAAAGACCACTATTGATATAAACAGACCACCAATTGAATTATTTGTTCTTTTAGGTGTAGAATTATTCTGGCTATAGTCATTTGAATCATTATTAAAATCTATAAACTGTTGTTGGCCATACTGCTTGGCATTATCTGATCTAGCTACAGTTTTTTGATTAGCTGAATGTTTCCTATTTATATGAGCAATAAAATCATCAAGATTCTTTTCTTTGCTTCCTTGATAATCTTGAATATATGACCGAAATTCTTCCCTAGATAATCCTTTTAAGTGCGTACGGTCATGCACTGCTTGAAAACCTTTAGCGCCTGTTCCAAAGCCATTTTCAATAACACAAGCACTTATCTTTCTTTGTTCATCAAACCTTGGGTCATATTCATATTTTTTAGCCAACTTTTCTTGGGATATTCTTTGGCATAGATTTTCATAAAGAATATTAAAAGTTATCTCATCCATAAAAGCACTCCTTAATATATTGTGTATTAGACTTTCAGAAGCTTCCTTTAGTTATGTTAATTACCTACTAATAATCTTTATCCTTGGTTCCCCTGTTTCCAAAGCCTTGATGAAACTGGGTACTACTCCCACTCTATCGTTGCTGGTGGTTTATTTGTTATATCATATACTACTCTGTTTACTTCTGGGATTTCATCTGTAATTCTAGTAGATATTTTTTCTAATAAATCTAGGGGTATTTTTACCCAGTTTGCTGTCATGCCATCTACTGAATTTATAGCTCTTAATGCTATGGTATGGCAATAGGTTCTTTCCCCATTTATTACTCCTACAGATTTTATATTAGGTAATACAGCAAAGTATTGCCAAATCTTGCCTTCTAATCCTGCTTTTTTGATTTCATCTCTAAAGATATGGTCTGCATCTCTTAGGATGTCTAGTTTTTCCTTAGTTAATTCACCTAAACATCTAACCCCTAAGCCTGGCCCTGGGAAAGGCTGTCTACTTACTATATCTTCACTAATCCCTAGAAGTCTTCCCACTTCTCTAACTTCATCTTTATATAATTCCCTAAGAGGTTCTAGTAGTTCAAAGTTCACATCCTCAGGAAGTCCACCAACATTGTGGTGAGATTTTACTGCAACCTTGCCCTTTGTGCCAGATTCTATTACATCAGATTTTATGGTACCCTGTATTAAAAAGTCTATATCTTCAAGCTTAGACTGTTCTTCTTCAAAAACCCTTATAAACTCTTCTCCAATTACTTTTCTCTTGTGTTCTGGGTCTATAACTCCTTTTAGTTTATCTAGAAATCTATCTTCAGCATCTACTACTATTAAATTCATGTGAAATTCATCTCTAAATACTTTCTCAACTTGTTCTCTTTCATATTTTCTAAGGAGTCCATGATCTACAAATACACAAACTAAGTTGTCTCCTATGGCCTTATGAACTAATACTGCTGCCACAGATGAGTCTACTCCACCTGACAATGCACATAGAGCCTTTTTATCTCCGATTTTACTTTTAAGTTCTTCTATGCTCTTATTGATAAAGTCTTTCATAATTTTGCCTCCCTATTTTAGTGAATAACTAAATGACCCTAAATCCTTGATCGAAACTATTCACTCTTCACCTTTCACTATTCACTGCTTTTTCTATCGTCTGCTATAATTTGGTGCTTCCTTAGTTATATGGATATCATGGGGATGATTTTCTATCAAAGATGCTGAGGTTATTTTTATAAACCTTGCTTTATTTTGCAATTCTTCAATGTTTTTTGCCCCAATATATCCCATTCCTGATTTTAGTCCCCCCACCAGTTGATATATCACATCTCCCAATGGCCCTCTAAAGTGGATTCTACCTTCTACGCCTTCTGGTACATATTTTTTAGTATCTTCTTGAAAGTATCTGTCCTTGCTACCTGAATCCATTGCACCCATAGAGCCCATACCCCTATATTCCTTATATCTTCTTCCTTCATACAAAACTTCTTCTCCTGGACTTTCCTCTGTTCCTGCAAACAAGGAGCCTGCCATGATTATATTTGCTCCTGCAGCTATGGCCTTAGTTATATCTCCTGAATACTTTATTCCACCATCTGCAATAACTGGAACACCATATTCCTTAGCTGCCTCAGCACAATTTATTACAGCAGTAATCTGTGGTACTCCTATTCCTGTAACCACCCTAGTAGTACAAATGGAGCCTGGGCCTATTCCAACTTTTATTGCATCTGCACCAGCCTTTATTAAATCTACTGTGGCTTCAGCAGTCGCCACATTTCCTGCAATTACCTGTAGATTAGGATATTCCTTTTTTATCTTAGCTACTGCATCTATTACTCCTTTAGAATGACCATGGGCTGTGTCTACCACAACAACATCAACCTTTGCCTTCACTAATGCTGCTACCCTTTCCATCATATCACTGGTTACACCAACTGCTGCACCAGCTAGAAGTCTACCTGTTTCATCCTTAGCTGAGTTAGGATATTGAATAGATTTTTCTATATCCTTTATAGTTATTAGCCCTGCCAACATAAATTTTTCATCTACTAGAGGAAGCTTTTCTATTTTATATTGCTTCATAATATCTAAGGCTTCATCCATAGATATATCAATTTTTGCAGTCACCAAATTTTCTTTAGTCATTACTTCATCTATTTTTTTTGCGATTTCTCTTTCAAATCTAATATCCCTATTAGTTATTATACCTACTAGTTTTCCAGTTTCATCAGTAATTGGGACTCCTGATATATGGTATCTTTCCATTAATTCTAGGGCATCTGAAACACTATGGTGGCGAGATAAAAAAAATGGATCAGTAATTACTCCATGTTCTGACCTTTTGACTCTATCTACTTCATATGCCTGCTTTTCTATGGACATGTTTTTGTGGATAATTCCAATTCCACCTTCCCTTGCCATGGCTATAGCCATTTTAGATTCTGTTACCGTATCCATTCCTGCACTCATAATGGGTATATTTAGTTTAATCTTTTTTGTTAAATAGGTATTAACATTAGTGTCTTTAGGCAATACTTCTGATTTTCCAGGAAGCAAAAGAACATCATCAAAGGTTAAACCTTCACCTACAAATTCCAAAGTAAACTCCTCCTTTTATAGTTATAATACTTTTTATTAGTATAACAATATATACATTAAAAATACTTTTCCTATCTTAATACTATATTCTAATTTATAAGTATAAAAAAAACAAGGTAGTAGGAAAATTTTTATTAAAAATAAGAGAAGCCTCAAAGGATAAAATTCCTTTGAGGCTTCTCTTTTAGTGACTAAATAGTAGCTTATTTCCTTAGCTGTTTTGGCATTTCTGGCTGATACAAAAATAGCCAGCTATTAGTCCCTACACTTAAATTTGCGATTGTTAATGATAAAGCTGCAACTAAACTCAATAAATTTCTTTTGTTTTTCATCCCTATTCCTCCTCCCCTTTTTTAAATATACCACTATTGATTATATAGTATGTGTGGTAGATTTCATGTTGGAGTATTCATCTTGTCTAATAGGCAAAGTAATATTTACTCTAAATTCCCTTCCTAAATCTTCCAAATCTAAGCTTCCATTATATTGTTTTACAATAAAATCAACATTACTTAATCCAAATCCATGATTTTCCTTATCTTCTTTAGTAGTAAATCTACCAAAAATTTCTTTAGTATCAAGCCTTATGGATTTAGACTTTGTATTTTTTACATCTATTAATAGACTTTCTTCCTCTACCTTCATAGATAGTTGAACTTTTCTTTCAGCCTCCTTATCAACTAATAAACATGCTTCCATCCCATTATTTAGTAAATTTCCCACTATAATTGATAAATCAAAGGAGTCAATCTTTAAATCTTCTGGCAAATCTATATGGAAGCTCATATCAATACCATCTTTAGAAGCCTTATCTCTTTTCATGCTTATCAGTGCAGTAATAACTGGATGATTTGTCTCTATTATACTATTCATATTTGTAATTCTATCATTAATCTTTCTTATATATTTCTTTGCATCATCAAAGCTTTCAAGATATATTAGACCATAAAGGGTAGAAAGATAATTATTTAGTTCATGTCTTTGAGATTTAATGGTTTGAAGGATGTCATTCATATTTTTAATATAAAAATCCTTTTTGTAAAATTCTTCTTCCTTCATTTTCCAAATGATTTCCTGCTGGCTATTATATATGGATTTTTTAGTTGTTGTATATATTGCCCAGCTAAATATTATTGCTCCAATCCCCATACTAGTTAAATACCCATATCCTATAAGAGATTTTTCCTCCATATACTTATATAGGGTCAATGTCATAAATATAATCAACATATTAAAAAATGAAATTAATCCAATGGATTTATTATATTTAAAATTAATAAATCTAGGTATCCTAAGTTTATATATCACATGCTTAATTATTAAGTATAAAGAAAGCTTAGCTAAAATAATTGCTAAAACTCTATAAACATTAATTTCTAACATCATTGAAGGCAATATTTTAAAAGTTAATGCTATTGCCATTACAGAAACTATTTCAATAGCACCCATTAGTATAGTAGCAAAAATACTATATATTAAAGTACTAAAAAAGCCTTCCTCTAATATATAAGAATAAACTGCAGCTGAAACTATTAATATAACAATAAATCCTGACAAGGCAACAAGACCAAATTCTGAATTAATTAATGTATTAAAAAATATTAAACTCACTAATAATACAGTAGCTCTCTTTTTATCTATATTCTTCTTATTTAATACTTTCACTAAAAAATAAAAGACTAAAAGAGTGTCTAGTGTATTAGAAAATACATTCATGATCACTAAACCCATTATAAAATATTCCTCCCATTCCTTAAAAAGGTTCCTTTAAAATTTTTACCATTTATTTCCATACCCTAATTAATAATATATCATATTGAAAAATTCTATCAACAAAAAAGAATTACTTTTGACTAAGTAATTCTTAAATTATGTGATTTTATTTATATGTTTTTCCTAAAGTTTATTAGGGTTAACGATTCTAATAAAAAACTAGCTGAAGCAATGGTTCCTAAATAAACGAATTTTTGACCTAAGCCTATTGAAGCTAGGATAATAAAACTTCCTATAATAGCAACTAATATACTTCTATGTTTGTATACAACCTTTTCTTCATCAGTAAAAGGTTTGTTTTTGTTTTCCAAGGGAGCATATATAAAAATAAGCAAATTAGAAACTACTAAAGTTATTAAGATAAAATAAGTAGTATAATCCACAGGTAAGATCTTTACTAAGACAATAGAAGTAAATATTAAAACTAATGTGCCTAAAAAGCAACCTATAACTGTTTTTGCATGATAACCTCCAGCTTGTATCCTTAAGCTACTGAAAAACAAAATGAATATTATTGTTTCTTTTAATAGTCCAGTAAAAATTCCTACAGCTAAAAATCCTAAAACTTTGAAAATCGTAGATATTAATAATTTCAACCCGTAACCATATATTTCCATATCCTCTTCATTTATAATACTTTTTTCATACAGCTTTTTTAATGTGAATTTACATATATAGTCGGTCATTTAATCAACACCCACTTTAACTAATGTTTGGTAAATATTAGCATACCACAAAAAAAGTAAATTCACCATATATTTCTACTTTTATGCCTAACATCTTCTCTTATTTTTTTCCTAATCCATCTTTGAAAAAGTCTATTAAATAATTAGCCTCTAAACCATATTGCTCAATTTCTATAACCTTAGTAATATTGTGGAGATTAGTAAACAAGTAACTTATCATGTTTTTAATAAATTTTCGTGGTAAGTCTTCTCTTATTTCTCCTCTTTCGAAGGCCCTATCTATTAAAGCATCTAAATAATCATTGCTATCAAAATTATATTTTTCTTTTACTTTATCATATACAGGATTACTTAAATCCTTCAAATAACTTGTTGAAAATCTAGCTACTTCTGGTCTATAACATGAAAATTCTATGCCTGTTTTGCTCATAATTTTTAATAATGTAAATATGTCTTTATTCAAGTCTTCTGGGTTTATTCTTTCATTAAAAAAATTCATCTTTTCTCTTGCCAATACATCATATAAATAAATATATAAATCTTCCTTATTCTTAAAATGATAATAAAATGTTCCCTTGCTTATCTTTGCATGCTTTAGGATACTATTTAAGGAAGCTTGGTCATACCCCTTATCTCCAAATTCAATTAAAGCTGCATTTATTAACTCTTCTCGCCTTTCAAAGGTTTTTTCCTTTTTCTCCTCCAAAAATATTTCTCCTCTCCTGATCACTCTTAGATTAAATGTTTGTTTTTTTCACAAATAGTAAGTATGCTAAAATATTTAATACTATCATGTAAAATAGGCCAATGAAATAATATTGATTGTATGATAGATAAAGTCCTCCACCCCTAATTAAGCTACTTATCACCTTAGCAGACCAAAACCCTGGTGCAAAGGAAAAAAACAGTTCCTTAACACCATTGAAGAATAGTGCCACGATTGGAAATACTATGACACTTCCTCCTGCCTTCATTATGGCAAAACCCTCGATTTTGTTTTTTGCAAAGGAATTGATAAGAAGTCCCGATATTGGTGCTTCTAAAGATGCTAATAATGATATGGCAATAATATTTTTCATAGAAACATTTCCAACCTTCGAAAACCACATTACAAATATAGTAGCTAAAACACAAAGTAAATATACTGCTATCAATCTAAAGCTTAAAAATTGATGAATACTAAGGGGTGTTACCTTAATATTAGTTAGTACATTATCATCCCTATCCTCTAATATGGAAAATCCAATCAATGCACCGTATGCTATTGGGATGAATAGTACTAAAATAACTAATATTAAATCAGTAAAGGGTGTAAATTTAAATCCATATTTATCAGATAACCAAGGCAAAAAATATCTTCCTAGAAATGCAAATATTATAGGATATACCAGCATAAATCCCATCATGGAGTCTCTGCTCCACTTTTTTATCTCAGATTTCAAAAAATTACTGTACATACTACTCACCACTTTCCTTTAGAGCATATTGATCAAAGTTTTTCCATACTAAATAATATAAGATTATTGAGCCAAATACCAGATAAATAAGTGATACTATTATGTCCCAATCCTGTACACTACCTGTTGTTCCCATTAAAACCATTAGAGAGGATTTTGTAGGAAGTATATATACTGCCTTTCTAAATATTTCATTTGATACTATATTGAATTCAACCAATACAACTGGTAGCAAAAACACTAAGAAAAGCTTCATAATTGCCATAACTAAATCAGTAAAGTCCTTTGAGTAATAAGTCAATAAAAGTCCTATTAAAGAATGAAAAAATGCTACTAATATGACTGCTAATAATAATATAAAATAATTTATTTCGATGATTTTAAAAATCTTTGAATACATATACATAATAGTTAAAGATAATACACTAGGAATAATATTAGATACCATCTTTGCTAGCAAATATTCTCCCTTAGAAATAGGAGATACTAACATTGACCTAATAGTTGATTCTTCTCTTTCGTAGATAAAAGTTACTCCAACTAACAACATGGCCATAGTAGTCACATCTAAAAATATCAGCTGTGGTATTAGCTTAGTTACATTTTCTATATCTAAGAAATGGAGTATCCCAACCCATATGGCAGAAACAAAAAGAGATGCTAGAATGAGGTT
>Ga0265293_10005548_pt1 | contig 20964 bp, 19 predicted proteins | sample Munlanlewell138R_FD_192505 | JGI IMG/M metagenome (GOLD analysis project Ga0265293, IMG submission 192505) | Leachate microbial communities from a municipal landfill in Southern Ontario, Canada - Leachate well 138R | ecosystem: Engineered > Solid waste > Landfill > Unclassified | place: Canada... | reverse complement strand
ATATTCTAAAGAAGTTAATAGTATTATTCAAGCACTAGAAAATACAACTATCAATATCATAAAAGACAATAAAAACATCATCTCGGATTTATACGATATTCTAATTAAACATGAAACAATTGATGGAGATAACTTTCGTAAAATAATAAAGGAATTTTGATAAAATTAAAGGAAAAATATGTGATAATATAGTACACAATACTAATAAGAGGAGCTTTACAATGAAAATTTTAGTATTAAATTGTGGTAGTTCATCGATAAAGTACCAACTATTCAATATGGTTGATGAATCTGTATTAGCAAGTGGTAAAATAGAAAAAATTGGTATGGATGACGCGATTCTTACATACGAAACGTCTAATAATAAGCTAAAGAAGATATTAGAAATACATGATCATAATGCGGGCATTAAAGTTGTGTTAAATTTACTTATTAATCAAGAAATTGGGGTAATAACTGATTATCAAGAAATTGAAGCTGTTGGACATCGGATTGTTCATGGTGGTGAGAATTTTGGAAAATCAGTTGTAATAACGACTGAAGTAGAAAATGCAATTAGAGATTGTGCTGATTTAGCACCTTTACATAATACGGCGCATTTATTAGGAATCGATGCAATTAAAGAAGTTTTGCCACAAACTCCACCACAGGTAGCTGTATTTGATACGGCTTTTCATCAAACAATAACTAAAAAAGTGTATTTATATCCTATACCACTAGAAATGTATAATAAATACAAGGTCAGAAAATATGGTTTTCACGGAACTTCTCATGCATATGTCTCAGATAAAGCTGCACAATTATTAAAATCAGATATTAAAGATTTAAAAATCATCTCATGTCATATAGGTAATGGTTGTAGTGTCACTGCAATAATGAATGGAATTTCTATTGATACTTCAATGGGAATGACTCCATTGGAAGGATTAATGATGGGAACAAGATCGGGAGATATTGACCCAGCAGCAGTTTTGTATATAATGAATAAAGAGGAATTATCAAATAAAGAAGTAAACATAATGCTTAATAAGAAAAGTGGTTTAATTGGTATATCTGGAATAAGTAGTGATATGCGTGAAATTGAAGATGGCTTGTTAAAGCATAATGAATCTGCAACCTTAGCCTTTGAAATGTACGAGTATCGAATCCGAAAATATATCGGTGCTTATACTGCAGCAATGAATGGAATTGATGTACTAATTTTTACAGCAGGGGTAGGGGAAAACTCACCTATTTTACGCAAAAAAATATGTGAAAGCCTTACATATCTAGGAGTAGAAATTGATAATGACGTCAATGACAAATTTTCTAAAGAGGAACGTATTATAAGTACTAAAGAATCTAGAGTTAAAGTACTTGTAATACCTACCAATGAGGAACTTGTAATTGCTAGAGATACACTAAGTCTTATTACAAATTAAAGTCTATACATAACAGGAGAGGGATATATAATGAAATTATCTAAACGCGTTGAAACACTTACTCCATCAACAACATTAGCTATTACTGCTAAAGCTAAGGAATTAAAACAGCAGGGTATAAATGTAATCAGTTTTGGAGCAGGAGAACCGGACTTTAACACTCCTGACCATATTATTGAAGCAGCATACCAATCAATGAAAGATGGTCAAACTAAATACACTCCTGCTGCTGGATTACCTGAACTGCGTAAAGCTATCTGCGAAAAACTAAAAACAGATAACAATTTAAGCTATGATATTTCTAACATATGCGTATGTAGTGGTGCAAAACACGCATTATATAATATTTTTCAAGTGATGTGTAACCCAGGAGATGAAGTGATTATTCCAATACCATACTGGGTAAGCTATCCAGAACAAGTTAAATTAGCATCAGCTGTTCCTGTTTATGTTGAAGGGCTAGAATCAAATAATTTCAAAATAACTGCTGAACAATTAAATTCCGCTATTACTAATAATACTAAAGCAATAGTATTAAATTCTCCGAGCAATCCATCAGGAACTGTATATACGAAAGATGAATTAGAGGCAATAGCCGAAGTTTGTATCAATAACGATATTTATGTAATATCTGACGAAATATACGAAAAACTTATTTATGATGATACAGTCCACATAAGTATTGCTAGTCTAAATGAAGAAATTTTTAAACGTACACTTGTTGTTAATGGTGTTTCTAAACCATACTCTATGACTGGATGGAGAATCGGCTATGTCGCAGGAGATAAAGAAATAATTAAAGCAATTATAGATTTATCTAGTCATAGCACATCTAACCCAACTACAATGTCTCAATGGGGTTCCTTAGTTGCGTTAACAGAAACCCAACAACCATTAGTTGAAATGGTAAGTGAATTTAGCAAAAGAAGAAAAGTAATGATTGATTTATTAAATAACATAGATGGTATTACTTGCTCATTACCTAAAGGTGCATTCTATGCTTATGCTAATGTATCTGAGCTTCTTGATGACAAAATAAAGACTTCTGATGAGTGGGCGAAAGCATTACTAGAAAATGCAAATGTTGCTGTTATACCTGGGTCAGCATTTGGTTCAAATAATCATATACGCTTATCTTATGCTACTAGCATGAATAATATAGAAGAAGGAATTAAACGTATTAAACAATACGTATTAGATAGCAAATAAATAATATTGAAGCTAACCTACTTATTGTTACCAATCAAAAAAGGCTATCTTTTTGAACTACTGCACCTTAATTATTAGACACACCTAATAATTAAGGTGTTGTTTTTTATATCATTTTACACTGTAAAATATAATGATTGATGATATACTTATTATGAGGTGTAAATTTAAAATGAAAAGACAAACCCAAGGCTTAATAAAGAAAATAATTACATCATCTTGGCATGAAGAGCAATTATCTATACCATGTGCGTTATTAAAATATTACAAAAAATTAGGATTGAATGAACAAGAAATGATGTTCTATTTACATATACTCAATTTTCAGAAAACTGAAGGTAAATCATTTCCTGGCATTAGTGATTTAGTAGAACGAATGACTGTCAATAAATCAGATATCATGAAATTAATTCAGCGATTAGTTACCAGTGGTTATTTAAGAATTGAAGATAAATATGACGAGATTGCTGACATAAGATATGAAATATATAATACTAAACCGTTGCTAGATCAATTATGCGAAATATGGTTACAAGAAGAAGGTTGGCTTCATAAGCTTGAAACAATTCATCAAGATAATGCTCAAACTAAAAAGGATACTTTTTCAAGCATGGAATTATTAAAAGGGTTAGAAGAAATTGATATTTTTACTGTATTTGAAAGAGAATTTGGACGACCATTATCACCTATTGAATGCGAGAGGATTGTTAAATGGGTAGATGAGGATCAGTTTGCTAAGGAGCTTATTATAGAAGCATTGAAACAAGCAGTACTAATTGGTAAATTCAGTATGATGTACATTGATCGTATACTGTTCGAATGGAAAAAGAAAAATATAAGAACTATACATGATGCTAATCAGGCAAATATAGAATATCAAGAACGAAAATCCAAAAAAACAAACAACAAAAAGAATTCTTCAAATCAAAATGAACATAATTACGAACATGATAAAGAATTATGGTATTGGTTAAATATTGATTCACAAGAGGGAAGATAATATGGATTCCGTTAACAAAATAATACAAGCTATGGTTAATAAATCAGATATTAATAAAAATACATATTTTAATGAAATAAATTATAAATGTAATGATTGTAAAGATACTGGATATATACTTGTTGGTGATGGGCTAGATACGGTAGCAAGAATATGCTCATGTCAAAAAAAAGTAAATTCAGATAAGAGAATCAAATCAGCTCGTATGTCTAAACTGTTACGATGCTGTACATTCGATAAATTCAATTATCGATATTATTCAAAAAAGAATAATACTGATGGCAATATATCATATTATGACTTAGCGGAAAAAGCAATGGACGCTGCGGTAGCCTTTGTATATAACATTTTACAAAATAAACCTACAGATAGCATACTATTTATAGGAAAAACAGGAAGAGGAAAAACATATCTTGCAGCATCGATTGCCAACGAAATTCTAGAGCGAAAACCTAATAGTCAATTATTATTTATAATTGTACCAGATTTATTAAATGAAATTCGTTCTACATATAATAAAGATAATGAAATAACCGAATACCAAATTATTGATGCTGCTAGAAATGCAGAAATATTAATATTAGATGATCTAGGTGCCCATAATTATAGTGATTGGGTTAAAGATAAATTATATAGTATTATTGACTTTCGTTTACAAGAACAATTACCAACAGTTATTACAACAAATTTACTTGACCCACCAGCCATGGATCAAGTATTAGGAGAAAGAATTACGTCAAGAATTTTTCAATTATGCAAAACATATCGAATTGCATGTGAAAGGGATATTAGGTTGTTAAATTCTTATGAACAAATGCAAAATGAATTTAATAAATAAATTTTATTAAATACGAAATTGATAGGCATTATGATTCAAAATTTAATCATAATGCCTAGTTATAACAAACACAGTCTACATAATATATGTTATGTAGACTGTGTTTGTTATTTACAAAAAATATCAATAGAAAGTAGCTACTATTAATGGAATTTAATAAATGGGAAGTATATAAAATTCTTAAAAAAAATAAAAATGTTGATATATTTTTACCTGAAACTGCATTATTAAAGTGTTCAGATGATGCATTCGATATGATAAATTGTTATAAATCAATATTTATTAAGCCTTGTATAGGTTATAAGGGTATAGGTATTATTCATGCTACTAAAATTTCTAAAAATAAATACAATATATATTACTATATAAAAAACAAAGTATGTTTTATGACACTTTCTTACATAGAAATGGATACCTTAATTCTAAAGCAAATTAGAAATTGCTATAGTATTGTACAACGTTCTATTAAGTTATTAAAGCATAATAAATGTCCTGTAGATTTCAGATTAAGCATATGTAAGCGCTTACAAGATAATTGTTGGCACTGCAAACGAATATTAGGATTAATAGCCGCTAACGAACAGACTATCACCAGCTTAGAATATGGTGGTAAAATTATTGAATATGATAAGATTAAATTTAATACCAATATACAAAATTCTAAAACAAAAAAAGAAATGTTAAGCATATCTAATAGAGTTGCAGAAATTCTAGAATCACATTTCCAAGATATTAAGATAATGCAATTGGATTTAGATTTTGCAATCGATTATACTGGTGGAGTATGGTTTATTGATGCAAATCCGTATACAATCTATGGAAGTATATAAATACGATTAAAAGTTATGTGTTCGCATAATACTAATTAAACGAACATATGGTATTTTTAAAATTTGCATACTACTTTTCTTGAATTAAGTGCTATAATTTATACAATATTTAAATAATATTTATTCAAATATAATTATACATGTAAGCTATAAATACGGTGAATTTTGGAGTGATTTTACGTGCTAGAATTTAATAAACAATTTACAATAACGCAACAAGCAACATTTAATAGAATAAGCAAACAACTACCCTCTTTTTGTGATGTTGTTATTACTAATAAATTTGTCATTGAAGGTCGTCTTCGTTCTACCGTAATTCATTATATGCGTGATTGGATGCTTTTCTTTCAATATTGTATCGAATATGTTAATTCTATAGAAAGTAAAGAAATTCGCGAAATTACTATCGATGATTTTAAGACTATTACATATGATGATATTGTAGATTTTGAACAATGGCAATTAAATGATCGCAATGTTACTAAGACCTCACAAGCACGTCGTAGATCTGCACTTAAAGCACTATTCAATACTCTTTATAAGAAAAATATTATTATTGATGATCCAACAATTAAATACGATAAATTAAAACTTAACAAAAAAGGTATTATTGCACTTGCTGCGAATGAACAAGCTACACTCTTAGATGCGGTAGAAACTGGCCATGGTTTAACTGATAAGCAAAAACAAGCTAGAAATGATTTTTCAGCTTGTCGAGATCTTGCATTAGTTACCCTACTATTAGATACTGGTTTACGTATCGGTGAAGTATATTTATTAAATTATGAAAATTTTGATTTTCATAATATGGAGATAATAGTTCAAGGAAAAGGTAATAAAATACGAACTGTTGTATTTTCTGATGATACAAAATCAATATTATTAAAATATTTAAATCATCCCAATAGACCTAAACTTAATTCAGCTAATAAAGGCGTTATTTTTCTTAACCGTGATAATGAGCGACTTAGCATTCGAAGTATGCAAAAACTAGTTAAAAAGTATGCAAAAACTATTGGTAAATATAATATTACACCACATAAGCTTCGTTCATCAGCCGGTCTATCATTGTATGAAGCTACTGGTGATATTCGAGTAGTTGCAGCTCAACTTGGTCATGAAGATGTATCAGTTACTGCTAAAAAATATGTAGAAGCATCTAAACACAAATTGCATGATGCTATAAAAAAACGTGGTAGTTTAAGATGAACAAACAGAACTTCTGTTTGCTTTATGATTTTTGGGTATGATATAATCACCTTAACTAAAATATATTTAAGGGGAATATCAAATGCATTCTTTATCAACACGACAAACAGCAATTCTAAATTTTATTAAATCAGAAGTTTTAAAGAAGGGTTATCCCCCATCTGTAAGAGAAATTGGCGAAGCTGTTGGTTTAGCATCTAGTTCTACTGTTCATGGTCATCTAGCTAAATTAGAAGAGTATGGATATATTAGGAGAGATCCTACAAAACCTAGAGCAATTGAAATATTAGATTACAATAACGAGGAATTATTTAATATTATTAATTCTGACCATATTTATGTTCCTGTAGTAGGAAAAGTAACCGCCGGTTATCCAATTACTGCTACAGAAAATATTGATTTCTACTTACCTATGTCTAAACAGCTTGTCAAAGATGATCAAGTATTTATATTAAATGTTTCTGGAGACAGTATGATCGAAGCTGGAATTCTTGATGGTGATTATGCTATTGTACGCCAACAGGCAAACGTTAATTCAGGAGAAATATCCGTAATCATGACAGAAGATGATGAAGCAACTATCAAGCGCTTATATAAGGAAAAAGGACAGTTCAGACTTCAACCTGAGAATTCATCTATGGAACCTATATATTTATCGAATGTTACTGTATTAGGCAAAGTTATTGGAATTTATCGAGAATTTCATTAAGTTAATTTTTAGTTAATCATAAGAAAAGCATAATACCAATAGAAGGTATTATGCTTTTCTTTTTGTTATTAGTAATGCGTCATGTATTGTTCGCGTTCCCACTCATGTACTTGTGTGCGGAACATATCGCATTCAATTTGCTTTGCACTTATAAAGTGATTTATAGCATGCTCACCTAAAGCTTCTTTAATTACATCATTTTTCATAAGTTCTCTTATTGCTTCATCAAGGCTCGCAGGCAATGAGTCTATACCTGCTTCTTTTAATTCAATTTCATTCATAACATAAATATTTCTATCAGTTGGCTTAGGAGCATCAATTTTGTTCTTAATACCATCTAATCCAGCCTTTAACATAACAGCTAATGCAAGGTAAGGATTCGTAGCTGGATCAGGGAAACGTGCTTCAATTCGAGTACTCATTCCTCGAGCTGATGGTACACGTATAAGTGGGCTACGATTTTTTGCTGACCAAGCAATATAGCAAGGTGCTTCATAACCTGGAACTAATCTTTTATATGAATTAACAGTTGGGTTGGTAATAGCAGATAATCCTCGAGCATGCTTTAATAATCCACCTATGAAATATTTGGCAGTAATACTTAATCCTAATTTATCGTTTTCATCATAAAATGCATTTTCTTGTCCCATGAATAAAGACTGATGGCAATGCATTCCTGAACCATTTATACCAAAAAACGGTTTTGGCATAAATGTTGCATGTAATCCATGTTCTTTAGCTACTGTTTTAACAATTAATTTAAAAGTTTGAATATAGTCAGCTGCAGTAATGGCATCAGAATATTTAAAATCTATTTCATGTTGACCGGGCGCTACCTCATGATGTGAGGCTTCTATCTCAAAACCAAGCGATTCTAATGTTAACACTATATCACGTCGACAGTTCTCGCCCAAATCGACTGGTGCCCAATCGAAATATCCACCTTCGTCATTCATAGTAGTAGTTGGCTTGCCATTTTCATCTAATTTAAACAAGAAAAATTCAGGCTCAGGTCCAACATTAAATGAAGTATACCCCATATCATTTGCTTCTTTTAAAACTTTCTTTAGTATGTTACGAGGATCCCCCTGAAAAGGAGTACCATCAGTCATATAAACATCACAAACTAGACGCGCTACTTTTCCTTTATTAGCAAACCATGGAAAGATAACCCACGTGTCTAAATCAGGGTATAAGTACATATCTGATTCTTCAATCCGAACAAATCCTTCAATTGAAGACCCATCAAACATCATTTTATTATCAAGAGCTTTATCTAGCTGACTTATTGGTATTTCTACATTTTTTATTGTTCCCATTAAATCCGTAAACTGCAAACGAATAAATGAAACATCATTTTCCTTTGCCATCTTTTTAATATCTTCTTTTGAATAACGTCCCATTGAGAACCCTCCATAAAATACTTTATCTTCTATTTATATTTAAAAACCTAGAAAGTTGTCCTTGAATTAAAGGATTTATCGTTGTTGGTTTTGCAATATGTTCTTGTATGTGTGTTTGCAATAAATCATGTAGTTCTTTATCTGACAAATCAACACTAGGCTTTTTATGATGATCCACAGCATTTTCTTTAGGATCATCTATTGTTCCTAGTACTGTTTTAATACCGGCAATATTTACCCCTTGATCAATAAGTGATTTAATCTCTAACAGCCTATCAACATCTTCAAATGTAAACAGACGTTGATTACCTTCAGTACGTTTAGGCTGAATTAACATGTGTTCTTCATAATAGCGTATTTGTCTAGCTGATAAATTGGTAAGTTTCTTTACTATACTAATTGGGAAAAGTGGCTGTTTCCTTCTTTCATTGCTATCCATTTTTTCACTCCTTTAGAAATCAATGAAATTTCAAACATATTCATCACTCAATTTAATTATAGTAGTTAAAAAAAAGCTGTCAAGCTATGTTATGAATTTTCACATAGTTATTAAACCTTCTATTATTTTAGGTGCATTCGCTTAATTGCTGTCATAATCGCAATCTTAATATGAGCATATGTAAGTCCACCTTGAAAATACACTGAATAAGGTTCACGCATAGGCCCGTCCGCACTTAATTCTATACTTGCGCCTTGAATAAAAGTACCTGCTGCCATCACAACAGGGTCTGAATATCCCGGCATAGAAGACGCTACTGGGAGAACATGAGAATCTACTGGTGACGATGCTTGAATTGCTTGGCAAAAAGCTAAGAGATTTTCTGGTGTTTTTAAATGTATAGCTTGAATTATGTCAGTACGTCTATCATTCCATAAAGGGTTAGTATCAAAACCTAATACTTCTAATATAGCTGCTGCAAATGTCATACCTTTAAGTACTTCCCCTACTACATGAGGAGCAATAAAAACTCCTTGAAATAATTCTCTAGTAGTACCCAGCATTGCCCCACCATGTCTACCAATACCAGGTGATGTGACTCTATAGCTTACTTGATTTACATATTGTTCTTTGCCAACTATATATCCGCCAGACCGAACTATTCCTCCACCTGGATTTTTTATTAAAGAACCTGCTATTATGTCTACTCCAACATCTGTAGGTTCAATAGTTTCGACAAATTCCCCATAACAGTTATCAACAAATATTATAAGATTATTATTTAATTGTTTGCAAAAGTGTACCATTTCTTTAATATCAGATACTGTAAATGATGATCTATTAGCGTACCCTCTTGATCTTTGAATACCAATCATCTTAGTATTGCAAGTAATACTTTCCTTCAATGACTGATAATCTACCATGTTATTTTTTAATGGCAACCAATTATAAGATATATTAAAATCTTTTAACGAACCTTGTCCATCTCCTTTAACTCCTACTACTTCTTCTAAAGTATCATATGGTCTTCCAGTAATATATAAAAGTTCATCCCCAGGTCGCAATAAACCAAATAATACACTACTAATAGCATGTGTGCCTGAAACTATATGGGGCCTAACGATACTTGCTTCTGCCCCGAATGCTTTAGCATATACATTTTCTAACACTTCTCTACCAATATCGCTATGACCATATCCAGTGGATTCTGCAAAATGAAAGTCACTAACTTTATTTATTTGAAATGCGTTTAATACCTTTTGCTGATTGTATTCTACAACTTCATTTATATTTTTTATTATTGGTTCAATTTTATCTTCTATATTCTTTTTCAGCTTAGTTAAATCATTAAAATTCATTTTCCCCACGTTTTATATTCACACCTAACTTAAAGTTTTATTAACTGAGTTGAAAATCTTTTCATTTACTAAATATTGGAGTTTCACAGTAAGATTTTATTTGCTGATATACATGAAAAAACCCTTCTTTATATTTAGCCGAAATAGGTAATAAAGATAGTTTTATTTTTTTTTGAAAATCCGGATATTTAATCATAGTATTACTAATATCTGTTTTATTTAATAACAACATATAAAACGACTTATGTCTACCTATATTATATAATTCTTGATCAATTGCATCTAAACATTTTTTATTAATATAATTATTATCTATAAGCTGAATGATATTATTACTATCAATAATAGTTCTAAGTGTTTCTTTTATATTTTTTCGTTGTTGATAGTTATTTGATATTATGTCCCTTAAACTATACGTATCAGTAAATTTAAATACCTTTTTTTGCGATTTATCATACAGCGTGACACTATAAGGGAGAGAATTTTTTCTAATGCCTTTTCTGTATATATCCATAACAGTGCCACTATCTGATACTTTTCGCAACTGGACACCTGTATCTGATTTATATACGCAATCAAATCCGTTTTCAGCTGCAATATAATCAGCAAATTGTAGCATAAATAATGTTTTACCAACCTCTTTCTTTCCAGATATGATGAACTCTATCAAAATTCCTACCCCCTTCAATTTCTATATCAAATTCTGTAATTGTAATTAATTCATGCCTCGTTATAATATTGTTATGTTTCCCTTTCATTAAACGTATTGCTTGTTTACGTATCGCACATTCAATAAGGTTACGAATTAAGCGAGCATTGCTAAAGTTATGATTATTATACTTTTGATAATGTATTAGATATTTCTGCAGTTTATTTTTTGCTTTATTACATAGTTTATATTGCCTTTCTTCTAACATCAATTCAGCTATATCAAGTAATTCCTGATTTGAATAGTCTGGGAAGATTATCTTTATAGGGAACCTTGAAGGAAGACCAGGATTTGCCATTAAAAAATCATCAATTTCATCTGAATAACCAGCTAATATTAATATGAATTCGCTTTTATAATCCTCCATTGCTTTAACTAAAGTGTCAATTGCTTCTTTACCAAAATCTTTCTCACCGCCTCGATTTAACGAGTATGCTTCATCAATGAATAAGATTCCACCAAGAGCCTTTTTTACTTGTTCTCTAGTCTTTTGAGCCGTATGACCGATATATTCACCTACTAGATCAGCTCTTTCAACTTCAATCATATGTCCCTTGGAAAGTATTTGTAATTCTTTTAAAAGCTTACCTAATACTCTTGCTACAGTTGTCTTACCAGTACCAGGATTACCCTTAAAAATCATGTGTAATACAATTGAATCTGACAATAATCCTTGTGATTTTCTCTCGTTTTGTATTTGTAAATATGCAAATATTTCCCTGACCAATTTTTTTACTTCTATTAAACCAATAAGTTGGTCTAAATCTTTAAATAATTCTTGAATGGATTGCTGATTACCATTACTACTTTTAGTAGTTGAGTTTACACTATTATTCTCTTGATTGAGGAGACGCATTGCATCAGCTAAAGATACTCTTCCATTTTCAAATTGATTTAAAATATTTTTCATTCCTTTTTCAAGTAATGAAACTTGTTTTATCAATGTTTTCACCTCATCATAGATTCGTATTACAGTCTATGAAATAAATTAAAGATAGGTGAATGCCTAAAATAAAAACTTCACTATTAGTCATGAGTGAAGTTTAGATGAAAAATACTATTTAAAAGTATAAAACTAATTATGTTCTAAAATAATCTTATGGTTTACAAGTTGCATTTGTTTAATACGGGCATTTATGACTTTTTGTTCACCAAAAATATTTTCTAAAAATAACCCATCTGTTTGAGGAATAATTTTGTCAACTCGTTCTAATAACAATACTTCTTCACCATCTTTAATAATATAAGCATTTGCTTCACACATATTCGATTCCTCCATTTTTATTTTTTTATCTATTATGCAAGTTAATTCTTCTAACATTTCGTCAATTAAGTGAGGCAATGGTTCATTTTTATTCCCTAATATTACATAGTTACCTTTTACTAATGGGAGTAAGATTTTATGAGCTTTTGATAAGTTAATAGACCCTGCCATTGCAGGAGTAATTTCTCCTAACATTGAATTTGGAATTACTATAGCAAGTGTTCCTATAATAACATCAGCACTATTAATTCCATGAATAATGGCATTTTCACCAGATGATGCTTCATTTGCACCTGCCTTTAACATAAGTGATGACGCTAATGCATTCGTGCCCAGTGCCAAAATATATATATCTAATCCTATTCTTTTACGTATCTTTTCTGTTATTATTTTTCCTATTCCTCCGCCTTGCCCATCAATAATTGCTATTTTTATCATAAATACCCCCGCATAAATACATATACTTATATAATTAATTCTGTATTATATTAATCTATAATCTACTTCTAAATAATCTAAGATTTGTTTAATATCAGGAGGAATATTAGCATTTACAGACATCAGCTTATTAGTACCTAACTGAAAAAAAGATAATTTATATGCATGTAATGCATGTCTAGTAATATATTTATTATTTCCTCCATATAATTTATCCCCAAGTAACGGGTGACCAATATATGACAAATGAACGCGTATCTGATGTGTTTTACCTGTATCTAAAGTCACTTTTAATACTGATATTTGATCAGTCTTTTTTATTACCTCATAATTGGTTATTGCCAAATCACCAGAGTTGCTTACATGGCGCTTGTTACTAGTATTATTGATTTTAGATATTGGAAATTCTATAGTAGCTTTCTCATTTAAAATATTTCCTTCTACAATTGCTATATACGAACGTTGGATTTGTTTTGATTTTAACTGTTGATCAATTAAATTATGTGCATGACTATTCTTTGCAACAATAATTGCCCCAGATGTATTTGTATCTAATCTATGTACAAAGTGTATATTTGTATTGATACCTTTTTGAAATAAATAATATTTTATACCATTAGCTAATGTATAATTATCATTTTGAGTAGTTGGATATGCCTTTATACCAGGTTTTTTATTAATAATTATCATTAATTCATCTTCGTAAATGATGTCTAAATCCATTTTTACTGGTAAAATACTATTACTTTGATTAACCTCTTCAATTCTTACTTTAATAATATCATTTATTTTAAGAATTTTATTAAGAAACGCTTTTTTGTTATTAATAAAAATGCCATTATTTCTTGTCAATTTCTGTATACGTCTTCCCGATATATTTAGTGAGCGCTTTAAAACTTCTTCTAAAGTTTTATTAGCATCTAGTAAGTCAATTCGATATTCTAACCAATTTCCTTTTATATCCCCTTTAATCATAAACCAACACCTCCAATTCTACTGCATGTAAATATATTTCACTCTATATAATTCATGTAACCTTATACATTTATTAATAATTAAATACCAAAAAGGCTTACTATACTATTTGTAGTAACCCTTTGATAAAAACTTCAAGTTAAGCTTGATATAATTAAAGTAACAAATAAATGTAATAATACAACAAGAAGAAGCCAGCTAACACCATTAACAATGCTGTCGACCTTACAACTATCAATTGTTTATTAGTAGGACTCACATTCTTGGTAAATACTACTCTAGGAAAGACAGTTATGAATAAATGAAATATAATAAATAAGATTAGTATAATAGGATACATATGCCACACCTGCTCACATTACAATATTATTATCATTATTTCTATAATAAAGATATCTCGTTATAATAGCAACATTCTTTTTAGTAAGTTTTTATAGTATCAAGTGACTATTTTATTAAAAGTCGCTATAATATAATTTAATGTAATATAGCTTCACATATACTATAAAGTAATGTATACGAAAAATAATTAGGAAAGAAAGGTGGTTTAAATGGAAAAAATTAATGAAAATAAATTAATAAACAGAGAAGCTATCGATAGCAAATATCAGTGGGACATAGTAAAATTTTATGAAAATGATACCCACTGGGAAGAAAGCTTTATTAAATTAAAAACACTTTTAACTGAAGTTGAACAATATAAAGGTACATTAAACAAATCTCTACAGCAATTTAAAGATTTTATTATCCTAAAAGAAGAAATAATTAAACTTACAAGTCGTTTATACACTTATGCAAAAATGCGTTGGGATGAAAATACTAAATCGAATATATATAAAGGTTTATTTGAAAGAGCACAAAATATAAGTGCTGATGTAGAGACAATTTTTTCATTTGCTGAACCCGAAATCATTAACAGCCTTGAAAAAATCACCAAATTTTCTGAAGCAGACGAAAAATTACAGGAATATACTCGTTATTTCGAAAAGTTAAAAATTCAAAAAGATCATATTTTATCTAAGCAAGAAGAAATAATAATTTCTGAAGCAAGTGTTCTTGGTCAAGGACCTGAAAACATCTTCAGTGTATTATCAGATAGCGATCTTCCATTCCCTTCGGTAACAGATGAACAAGGACAACAGTTACAATTGAGTCATGGAAGATATTCTAATTTATTAGAGAGTTATCAACGTAATGTGCGTTCCGAAGCTTTCCAAGCAATGTATTCTACATATCAAAAATATGCAAATACATATTCTAGTATCTTAACTGCTCATCTTAAAACAGACATATTCCATGCTAGGGTCAGAAAGTATCATAACTCATTAGAAGCTGCATTAAAACCAAACGAAATGCCAGTATCTGTCTATAGCAATCTCATCGATGCTGTTAACAAATCATTGCCGATACTGCAAAAATATTTGCATCTACGAAAACAAAAACTAAATGTTGGCGATATTCATATGTATGATTTATATGTACCTATTGTACCTGATATTAATTATAAATTATCGTATGAACAAGCATGTCAAATATTGATTGAAGCTTTCACACCACTTGGAGAAGATTATGTTCAAATCATAAAAGATGCATTTGAACAACGCTGGATTGATGTTTTTGAAAATGATGGAAAAAGAAGCGGAGCATACTCTTGGGGATCTTATGATACATATCCATATATTTTAATGAATTATCAAAATAACCTAAATTCCCTTTTTACTCTCGCTCATGAATTAGGACATTCATTACATAGCTATTATTCAAAAAAACAACAGCCATTTGCTACAGCTGACTATGTGATATTCGTAGCAGAAGTTGCATCTACTGTAAACGAAACTTTATTGTTTCACTATTTAATGAAGACATCTAACGATCCAAAATTTAAGGCATATCTAATGAATTACTTTATCGAAGGATTTCGTACAACTGTATTCCGTCAAACGATGTTTGCTGAATTTGAAAGAGATATTCATGAATCAATAGAACGTGGAGATTCTTTAACAAGTGAACAGTTGTCAGAAATGTATTATAAACTTAATTTGAAATATTATAGCCCTGCTGTATCAGTAGATAAAGATATTGAAGTTGAATGGGCGCGTATTCCACACTTTTATTACAATTATTATGTTTATCAATACGCAACAGGGTTTTCAGCAGCACAAGCACTAGCCAAACAAATTTTAGAAGACAAATCAGCTGTTCAAAGATATATTCAATTTCTTAGTGGCGGTAGTTCTAAAACACCTATTGCCCTATTACAAGATGCTGGTGTTGATATGACTTCAACTGAACCAATATTAGAAGCATTTAAAGTTTGTGAATACTATATTAACGAATTAGAAAAATATTTAACATAAATTCTGTCCATTAAAATCCCCGAAACTATTTAGATTTCAGTTTTCGGGGATTTTTCTTGATTATCCAGTGCTATCCCCTTTTATTATGTAAATAATCATAAGATATAAATTTTGTACTATTCCTATTTAGAATAAATCCACATTAATTATTCCAATAATTCACTGGCTCAACCACACAGCTACATTTATAATTTAAAATGAGTAGTATATTATAACTATTACTAATTAACGGTTATAGTACATAAACACTGTTGTTCTATCATAGATAGGCACCTAATTCATATAGTAAAGCGTATTGTTACGATTACCAATATGATTTGGTGTTTTTCTATTTGTTTGTACTATTATTCGTTTTTTAGAAACAGCACGATGGGGGGTGATTCTATGCACGATATAATAGTAGATAATGTCCATTTCGCTTACGATAAAGATATTATTCTTGAAAATATCAATATGGAAATATGTTCAGGGGACTTTGTCTGCTTATTAGGTCAATCAGGTTGCGGTAAAAGTACATTTTTACGTTTAATGGCAGGTCTCGCCGAGCCAGCATCGGGTGCTATATATTTAGACGGCCAAAAATTGTGCGGGACAAGCCTTGATAGGGGCGTCGTATTCCAAGATTATAGCCTATTTCCATGGTTTAACACAGGTAAAAATATTACTTTGGCTTTAAAACAAAAATACAAAGATAAAAGTAATAAGGAACTAAAGCAAATAGCTCTAGACCATTTGGAAGAAGTCGGTTTAGATGCTTCCGTTTTTGATAAGCTACCAAACGAACTTTCTGGCGGTATGAAGCAGCGTTGTGCAATATCAAGATCGTTTGCCCTTGATCCTCCTATATTATTAATGGATGAACCATTTGGGGCACTTGATGCCGTTACTCGTGCCAAATTGCAAGATATGGTACTAACCTTATGGAAAAAAGATACGACCAAGCGAAAAACGATCATCTTTGTTACACACGATGTTGATGAAGCGTTGTTACTAGCCACAAAAATATTCGTATTTGGCACAAAACCAAGTCAAATTATCTATCAGCATTCTTTTGCAGATACAGAAAAGCCCACGCGCGACTCTTTGTTTGATAGAAAAGATATCTTGGACTTGCGAAATCAACTTATTCAAATTCTGCATAAAGACATTAAATCTAAAATTAACAACTAAAAAGGGGATAAAAACATGAAAAAAATTAAATTATTTTTTGCTGGACTTATATGCATCGCATTATTGCTATCCGCATGCAGCTCAAATAAAACCTCCGTTGTACCTGATAATACTAGTGTAACAGAGCCAAATAAAGAAGCTGTTGTTACCGAAGCTCCCAAGGAAATTATTAAAATGAAAGCGGGATATGCTCCCGGAATTGGTAACCTATTGAGCTTTATCGCTGATGACAGCGGGATATTTGCCAAAGAAGGCATTGATGTCGAATTAGTTCCTTTTTCGAATTCGAGTGATGGCCTAAATGCTCTGAACGCAGGTAAAATTGATATTGGCGTATCCTTTGGAACAGCTGCACCATTGACTTTTGTAACACAAGGTGTTGATTTCTCGTTCTTCGGTGGTTACTTATCTGGCGGTCACCCGGTATTAGCTAAAGCAGATTTAGAGTATAACAGCATTGAGGATTTCAAAGGTAAGACCGTCGCAACTGCACGATTATATACACCAGATATCGCTTGGCGCACTGCTATGCTTAACGCAGGAATTGATATTGAAAAAGATTTAACGGTAATTGAAGTAAAAAGACCGGCCGATATGCTGGAAATTATAAAATCAGGCAAGGCTGATATCGGTATCGGCACTGGTTCCATCTATGCAAAAGCAATTGAATCAGACCTGAAAGCAATTACTTGGAGCAACGATCTTTTAGATAACCACGTATGCTGCCGTCCGGTAGCAAAAACTGCATGGATCAATGAAAATCCGGAATTAGCGAAAGCGTTTTTGCGCTCTTTCATCCAAGCAGAGAAAATATATGTAGAAAATCCCGAATATGCTGTCGACGTCAACGCTAAGTATTTAGAACTAGATCATGAGTTAGCTAGAATTCTGACATTAGAATCGAATCAAATCATTGAAGCAGATCCCAAATCCCATGGTATTCAAGAAATGTGGCAAGGACTTCATGACATTGATTATTTAAATTCACCAGATATCGATGTTAATAATCATATCAATACATTACTATATAAAAAAGCATTAGACGAATTAACTGCAGAAAATCCGAACGATCCTTTTTACGCCAAATTACAAACAAGATATTCTACAAACAACGAATAGAAACTATTAAATACAATAACTACTTGTATACTAATAATAAAGGAAATGGTACTAATTATGAAATCCTTTGTCAAAAATAGATTTGGGACAATTTTAATTATCGTTGGTGTAGTATTGCTGTACGAATTGGCAACAGATATAAATCAATGGTTAGAGCCTGTGTTGTTTCCAGGCCTGACCAAGATTATTCCAGCTTTAATACTATCACTTCCCAAATTATTATCAGGTTTAGTTAGTTCTTTCGGGTTGCTTGTTCCTGCATATTTTTTAGGAGGCCTGTTAGGAATAAGCTTGGGATTATTGGTCGGACTAAATTCGGTATTAAGAAAGAATCTTACACCGATTTTTCATGGATTGAGCCCCATACCACCGACCTTATTTATTCCATATGCAATTACAATTTTGCCAACATTCTGGCATTCATCTGCTTTCATTATATTTATAGGCAGCTTTTGGCCATTTTTGAATGGTACAATTTCTGGAGTTGTATTAATCGAACAAAAATATCTTGACAATGCTAGAACTTTAGAGCTAAAAGGGCCAAAACTATTATTTAATGTAATTTTGCCTGCGGCTTCTCCACTAATTTTAGCAGGTGCTGGTACTGCCTTAAACTTTTCGTTCATTCTGCTAACAATTGCAGAAATGTTTGGTACAAATTCAGGGCTTGGTTTCTTTATTCAATATTATGCTGATTTTTCTGATTATAGCCGTGTTCTAGCAGGATTGTTCTTTATGTCCTGTTTCATCATTACCATAATGTTGGCATTTGATATGCTGAAAAAGAAAATACTGTTCTGGACGATGAAGGATTGATTCACTATAATAAACGGGCAAGTAGGAGTTTGACTCTTACTTGCCCGTTTATATAATGTTATATTTCCATTTCCAGTAATGCCATTCCAAGAGCCTTGCCGTGCTTATCGATAGCTAGACTTCTTGTCACACCACCATCTAATGACTGTTCCAAAACAAAATTGAAAGAAGTCAATGAATCTAAATCATAGCGTGTCACAGATCCTTTGCATATCTCATTAAAATATTCTTTTACTTTTTGCTCTGTTAATACTTCCTTTAGCCTCCAATAGTCTGCTTCTTTAAATGGAATAATCGATATATTTGCCATATTACCTTTATCCCCTGCCCGTGCATGTGCTAAATCTTTTAGTTTCATTTTCTATACCTCCGTGTATGTTACTATCGGTGTTATATCTTGACGTGGTATTAAGATGGAACCAATAGAAATAACTTTTCTTACGTTTGTTGTAATTCCTGAGCTGCCGGCTGGACCATTTGTATATAAGTACCCTACTTCGCTAGCAATCAATTCCGCATCTTGTTTGTGCTTAGTGCGCCCACTAATACGTAGACGAATTTCACTATGCTCCGATGGTGCAAATATATCAGAAATATGACTTTTATATAGGGAATTATAACCGATATAATCCACACGAAATTCCTCAATAGCAGCTCCAACTAGTTGCAAGCGCTTTTCAATAATTTCTGCTGCTAAACGAGCACGGTGTAACGCATTGGTGCCACCGAAACTCACTTCCCCCTCCCCGATAAAACAATCGCTATATGCAATATTTACTTTTAATAATTCCGGTGCCCCTTTAGACATTCCATTAGAAACTTGCACAATATCTGTATCGATTTGTTTAAATGTTACTTTAGAAAAATCGACGATGGCATCAGGTGTTATATAATTTGAAGGATTACTAATTTCATACAGTAGTTGCTCTTTACATGTAGCAACATTAACAACACCACCGGAACCTTCTACTTTTGTAACAAAGAAGTTGCCATCCTCATCTATTTCAGCTATAGGGAAACCCAATAAATGAAGGTTAGGCACGTCTTTATACCCGGGGTCAGCATAATACCCACCTGTTAGTTGACCTGCGCACTCAAGTAAATGCCCTAATAACGTAGCTTGTCCCATTTGTCTAGTATCTGTAGTTTCCCAACCAAATTCGTACATTAATGGTCCGACGAACAATGCTGGATCTGCAATCCGACCTGTAATGACAACATCAGCGTCATTCATTAATGCTTGACGAATGGCATCACCTCCAATATAGACGTTGGCTGAGATAATCTCACCCGGCAAGTCCTTGAGGCTTGTCTCCTTCTGCCACATAATTACATCATTATATTGGTCAATGGTACTAGTAATATCATCACCCGATACCATCGCTATCTTTATCCTAGCGATACCCAATTCTTTAGCTATTTTTGCAGTTAATTCGACTGCTGCACGAGCGTTAGCAGCACCCATATTTGTAATAATTTTTACACCTTTTTGGATAGCTAATGCTAGCATTTTCCGCATACGGATTTCCAACATTGGTGTGTAGCCCTTCGTAGGGTCTTCTAACTTACTTTTTTGTGCATCAGCAATTGTTCTTTCTGCTAAACATTCAAATACAATATAATCAAGATTTCCCTTTTCGATCAATTCAATCGCTGGTTCAATCCTATCGCTTGAGCACCCAGCACCACAACCTATACTA
>Ga0265293_10005546_pt1 | contig 20970 bp, 21 predicted proteins | sample Munlanlewell138R_FD_192505 | JGI IMG/M metagenome (GOLD analysis project Ga0265293, IMG submission 192505) | Leachate microbial communities from a municipal landfill in Southern Ontario, Canada - Leachate well 138R | ecosystem: Engineered > Solid waste > Landfill > Unclassified | place: Canada... | reverse complement strand
AGTTGCAAATATTGGATTCAATAGAGGTGAATTTGAAGAATTTTTATTTTTAGCTAATGATATTGAAATATTAAAAATTATAGAAAATGACATGAGTATAAAATACAGCGGAATAACAAATTTAAAAACCGAGGTTTTTATTGGTGATAAATAAAATATTAGATATATATATATCCTCACAATATGATTTTAGGGAATTTGCATACCCAGAAGATGAATTTTCTTATCTATTTGAAAAATGGGTTGATTATTACAGAATGAAATATTCAATATGTAAAGCAATTAATCCTGAAAGAATACTAGAGGTTGGTGTTAGGTATGGATATTCTGCGTTGGCATTTTTAAATGCATCTCCTGACGCATATTATATTGGGATTGATAATGATACTGATACATTTGGTGGAAGAACGGGAGCTATTGAATGGGCTAAAAAGCATACAAAAAACTACAATGCAGAGTTTTTAATAAAAAATAGTTTTGACCTAAAAGAGTTCCCAGGAGAGAAATTTGATTTAATTCATATTGATGGACAACAAGACGGAGATGGTACTTTTCACGATCTTGAATTAGCTATTGAAAAAGGAGTTTATATTCTTGTAGATGGATATTTCTGGTCAAGTGAAAATTTTATGGCAACAAATCATTTTATAAAAAAATATAAAAATCTAATTGAATATTGTTTAACAATTCCAGGGTATGCGGGAGAAATGCTTATTAAAGTAAAAAGGAATAAGATAAATTTAAAAAATTGCAATCAACTTAAAGAATTCTATGATTCAAGTTATTTTTTAGAGGATTGTGGTGGTTATGATGCATTTCTTAAAAATAAAGGAAGAGAATTAAAAGATATCAGATTAACTACAATTTATTGTCTAACTGATCCTTTAAAAGATGATAAAATACTAGATATAGGGTGTGGAAGAGGTGAATTAGCTTTTTCATTAGCAAAAAACGGGAATTTTGTTAAAGCTATAGATTATTCAAAAGAGTCAATTGAGATTGCCAAAACAAATTTTTCAGATCAGACCAATTTAATTTTTGAAGAAACAGAAATCTTTGACTTAGATGATTCAGAAAAATATAACAAGATCATTGCAGCTGATTTTGTAGAACATGTTGAACAGGAATATCTAGAAAAAGTATTAAAAAAAGCGTATAAATTACTAAAAGATGATGGATATTTTATAATACATACTTCGCCAAATAAATTGAAATATCTGTATGAGTATAAAAATAAAACAAAAGAAGCAAAGAAGCTCGGACTATATCTTCCTGAAAATCCAAGAACATATTATGAAGATCTTATGCACATTAATGAATTTACACCAGCAAGGCTTAACAGAACAATAAAAAAATACTTTGAACATACAATATGTTGGGTAAATGAGTTTCCAGATAATTACGGGAGTCTATATACAGGAATTAATAAAGATATAATGAAAAGAGCGGATTCTATTTTTATTGTTGCATCTAAAGTTCCTATAAATAAAGATTTTTTGAAAAATAAAATCTATATGCAAAAACTTTCGGAAGAACCTAAATTTATAAAATTGAAAATTTTAGATAAAGAAATAAAAAAATTTAAAAAAAATAAAAAAACAACATTAAAGTTAAATATTACTAATAATTCAGATAAAAAAATTTTTTCAAAAAGACCATATCCAGTAAATGTGTCTTATCATTGGATAGATAAAGATGATAAAATAATAGTTTTTGATGGATTAAGAACTGAAATAAATTTTCCAATAAATCCAAGGGAAAATATTGAGATATATGCCGATGTTTTATCGCCAAATGAAACAGGGAATTATAAATTAATTGTTTCATTGGTACAGGAAGCAAATTTCTGGTTTGAAAGTGTTGACAGTAGTTGCTGTGACTTTATAGAATTAGAAGTTTATTAAAGGATTATAATATGAATAATAATATTACAGTAGAAGATATAATGATAAAGATCAAAGAAGAAGTTGAAAGAAGAAAATCAGAGTATAATAATATAAATTTAAATAGTAATGAATCTGAAATTGAAAACATAGAACAAATTGATAGATTATCGTTTTTATTTAATCAGGAATCTGATTTCTTTCTTAAAGACATATATGAATATGCAGATTTTGTAAAATATAATGATATAGAATTTGTTAAAAACATATATAGAGGACTATTAAATAGGGAAGCAGATAATTTAGGTCTTGAAAATAATCTTAATGATTTAAGAAGCGGGAAATATACAAAATCAGATTTAGTGACGAAGATAAGGTTTTCAAAAGAAGGAAGACAAAAAAATATTAAACTTTTAGGATCTAAAAAAAGATTATTTGTATATTTTTTAAAAAACATTCCTTTTATAGGAAATTTTATTGAATTCTTTATAAATATATTTACGCTATCTAAGAAACTAAGAAATATTCGAGCTTATGAAGCGTATAATAATATGAGATATAATGAAATCTTATATAAAAATACAATTATTGTTAATTCAATAAATGATAAAATCGATAAAATAAATAATGTTTTAAAAACAAAGATCAATAAAATTGAATTTGAAAAATTAAATGAAATTTTACAAAATAAAGTTGATAAAAGTCAGGTAAGAGAAATATATAATCAGATAACAGAAGTTCAAAATGAAATAAAAGAGGACATAAAGGAACTTGCTATATGTAAAAATGAGTTTGATAGTTATTTTGATAAAAAATTATTCGACTATGAAAATTTAAAAAAGGAAGTTTATAAAATTAATCAAAATAAATTTGATCAATTTTATGTAGATTTTGAAGATAAATTCAGAGGATCAACTGAAGAGATAAAAGAAAGATTAAAGATTTATATACCTTGTCTTGAGAGTTTGTCATTTGAAAAAGATAAAACAAAGATAATTGATCTTGGATGCGGAAGAGGTGAATGGTTAGAATTATTAAAAGAAAAATTATATACAGATATTACTGGCGTAGATATAAACAAAATAATGATAAAAATAAATAAAGATAATGGAAACAATGTTATAGAATATGATATTATAGAATTCTTAAAGAAAACTCCAGAAAATTCAGTAAATGTAATAACTGGTTTTCATATAGTGGAACATTTAGGCTTTGAAAAACTTATGGAATTAATTGGCGAAGTTTACAGAGTATTAAAAAAGGATGGTATAGTGATTTTTGAGACTCCAAATCCAGAAAATTTAATTGTTGGTGCTTGCAATTTTTATACAGATCCAACACATGAAAGACCAATTGTTCCAAGTTTTTTGAAATATTTGTTAGAAATAAATAATTATTATAATATTGAAATTATAAGAATCCATAGATTGATGGATTCTTATAATATTTTATCAGATAATGAAATAATAAATAATTATTTATTAAATGAGATGGATTATGGAATAATAGGGTTTAAGAAATGAAAATTGTTATTATGCATCAAACTATTTCAAAACATGATGCTATTGGAAATGACATTTTCTTCTTTTTTTATTATTTAAAAAAAAAGCATGATGTTTATATATACTGTGAAAATTTATTAAATGATAATCTGAAATCTATAAACAGAAAAGAGTTAAATTTTTTATTGAAAGAGCCAAAAAATTTATTGATTTATCATCATAGTATATTTTGGATTGATGGTGAAAAGATTTTAGATACGGCAAAATGTAAGATTTGGATTAAATATCATAATGTAACTCCTCCATTTTTTTTTAAAGATTATACCGAAAAATATTATTATTTATGTAAAGAAGGAAGAAAACAAACTAAAAGATTATTAGATAAGTATTCAGAAAATTTGTGGATATCAGATTCAGAATATAATTTCAAAGAACTTAATATCAAGTTAAAAGAGAATCATACTATTTTATCTCCATTCAATAATATAGAAAAATTTAAAGACGTTGTTCCAGATAAAGTTGTTTTAAATATGTTATTGAATAAAAATAATAAAGTTAAATTGTTATTTGTAGGTCGAGTTGCACCTAATAAAGGACATATTAAATTAATCGAAACAATTGAAAAATATAAAAAAATATATGATGAAAATATTCTTTTATATGTAGTTGGAGCTTTTGATGATGAATTAACAAGATATAATTATTTGTTAAAGAAACAAATAACAGATTTAAAGCTTGAACAAAATATTTTTTTCGTCAATAAAATTAATGATGAAAATTTACTATCATTTTATTTAGGTTGTGATTATTTTTTATGTTTAAGTGAACATGAGGGTTTTTGTGTGCCTGTAGTAGAAGCTCAAAGTTTGTGTTTGCCGGTAATTAGTTCAAATAGTTCGGCATTACCTGAAACATTAGGTAGTGACCAGATTATTTTTAAAAATGATGAAATATTATCATTTATTTCTTCCATAAATATACTTGAAAATAATTTTGAATACAGAAAATTTATTGTTGATAAGGGATACAATAATTATAATTTAAGATTCAAAAATGAGGTTGTTAAAGAAAAATTATTTAATTTTGTAAATAATGAAAAAGGTTAAATATAATAATGAAAATAGTGATTTTTTCAGTACAAATTCCTTTTATTAAAGGTGGCGCAGAGTATTTAGTTGATATGCTTTATGAACAACTAAAAAAAAGAAACCATGAAGTTGAAATAGTGACAATCCCCTTTAAATGGTATAACTCAAAAACACTTATTAATTGTATGCTTATGGGAAGATTAACTGATCTTTCAGAAATAAATGGGAAAAAAATTGATTTAGTTATTGCAGTAAAATTTCCAGCTTATTATATTAATCATCCGAATAAGGTGGTTTGGTTAATGCATCAACATAGACAAGCATATGATTTATGGAAAACAAAATTTGGAGATCTTGATAAATTTGAGGGTGGTGAATTTACTAAAAACCTGATATACAAAAGTGATAGTTTATATTTAAAAGAAGCTAAGAGCGTTTTTACTATTTCAAAAAAAGTTAGTGAAAGATTATTGAAATATAATAATATAGATTCTAAATGTTTGTATCATCTTCCTAAAAATTATGAAAAATTTTATTTTGAGAAATATGATAACTATATTTTTTATCCAAGTAGGATTGATTCTATAAAAAGACAAAGATTATTAGTGGAGTCTGCTTGTTATATTAAAACAAATATGAAAATCTTTATTGCAGGTTCAGGAGCTGAATCAGAAGTTCATTTTTTAAAAGAAATAATAAGAAAAAATAAGCTGGAAAATAAAGTTTATTTATTAGGTTTTATATCTGAATTTGAGAAAATTAAATATTACGCTAATTGTAAAGCAGTTTATTTTGGGGCAATGGGTGAAGATTATGGGTATATCACATTAGAAGCAATGTTGTCACAAAAAACTGTAATTGTTCATCCAGATGCAGGTGGCCCATTAGAATTTATTGAAAATAATTATAACGGTTTTATTATTGATGATAATCCTATAGAAGTGGCAAAAATTATTGATAAGTTATATAATGAAAAAGATTTAGCTGAAGATTTCGGAAGAAATGCTTTAAATTCTATAAACAAAAAAAATTTTGATTGGGATTATGTGATAAACGAGTTGATAGGGGAATAAATTTGAAAAAACCGACTTTATTATATGCAAGTCCATTTCCACCAATGAAAAGTGGTATTTCAGAGTATTCAGAAGAATTGATTTTTCGATTAATAAAATTTTTTGATATCTCAATATTAATTGAAGACTACAAATTAGAAAATAAAGAAATTAAAAAAAAATTTAAAATTTTAGTTTACGGTAAAGACAAATTTGATTTTAATGATTTTGATTATAAAATATATAATATTGGAAATAATCCATTTTTTCATGGGTATATATATGAATGTGCATTAAAATATCCAGGTCTTGTAATATTACATGATTTTGTACTATATTTTCTTTTTATTGGTATAAATCAAAATAAGGATGATTTTTATAAGAAAATCTATAAATATGGAGGAGCAGAATTTTACTTTTATTATAAAGAAATGTTAAAAAAAAATATTGATTTATTAACTTTTAAAAAACCGGAATTATTTCCTTTTAATGGAGAAATTCTATTGTCTGAAAACAAAATAATGGTTCATTCTTTTTATAATCTTAGTAAAGTTCAACAAATATCTAGTAAAATTTGTGTAAAAAAAATTAATGCTTTTACCTATGATAATTCGGAAAAATTTTCAAGGAAAGAAAATTCTTATTTAAAAGAAAAATTTGGAATTTCTGAAGAAAAAAAAATTATTACTTCATTTGGATTTGTTGCTCATACCAAATTAAATCATATTGTTTGCGAAATTTTATTAGAAAATGAAGAGAAGTTTAAAGATTTTGTTTATGTAATGGTTGGAGAAGGAGATTATGTTGATAATTATGTAAATAATAAAAACATTTTGAAAACTGGATATGTTGATATTAAAACAATGAATCAATTTATTTCTTTGTCAGATATTGTAATAAACTTAAGATACCCTAGTATGGGTGAAACTTCAGCTGCCTTAATAAGAGTGTTGTCTGAAGGTAAAGCTTGTATTGTATGTGATGATGCTTGGTTTTCAGAGTTGCCAGATGATGTTGTAATTAAAGTGGATATTAATAATATTAAAAACGAATTATTGGATAATATTATTAAATTAACAAATAATAAAAACTTAATTTTTAAATATGAAACTAATGCTAAAAAATATATTAAAGAAAACTATGATATAAATATTGTTTGTCAGCAAATAAAGGATTTTTTAATTGTGGAGGAAAATGACTAAAAAAAATTTATTATATTTTCTGTTATTTTATATTTTTATAGGTATATATTTTTCAGGGAAAAGTTTTGTATTTAATATAAATAATTCGATTCATTTGTCTTCACAGGGAGGTCAAGTAATAGGGATGGCTCCTGGGGACTGTTATGAACAATTTCACAGATATTCTTTGGTTAAAAATAATTTTTATAGAGGAAGATTTCCGTATGACTCTAGTTATCAATATAATTTGGATAGAAATAATATTTTTTTTAATGAAGGTCTTGTTTTTTTTCCTTTTTCATTAATAAACGGAATAGTATCATTTTTTTTTGGTGATATAATCTCTTATAATATTATGGCAATTTTATTTTATATTCTTTGTGGAATTCCCCCAAAAAAAGATATAAAAAGTGTATAATAAAAACTGGAGGAATAAAATATGAAGAGAAATAATAAGAATTATGATGAGGAATTCAAAAAAAGAGCAGTAGAGTTGGTATATACCCAGGATACAACATTAAAAGCAATCGCAGAAGATTTAGGAATGCCAGAGTCAACTTTAAGACAATGGCGTAAGAAATATGGACCAAGAAAAGACTATTATCCGAATTACAAGCCAGAGGATAATGAAGAAATAAGGCAATTAAAGAAAGAACTGGCAAGAACTCGAGAAGAGCGTGATATATTAAAAAAAGCTATAACCATCTGCGGGTCTCTAGACAGGAAAAGCTGAATATATTGAATGATTTGAAGATGTAACACAGTATATCTCTTATATGTGATGTTATTATAATAAAAAGACTTGGACATTACAGAGAGAGTATAAAAAAAGAGCGTCCCAGATATAAAACAAATATAAATCTTTTAAAGATGATCAGACAAATATATGAAGCAAGTGGAAGAAGATATGGAAGTCCAAATATTCATATAGAATTATTGAAAAAGGGATATAAAGTAAATAAGAAGAGAATAGAACGCCTGATGAGAGAAAATAATATCCAGGCGGAATTAGGGACAAAAAGAAAATATAAAAGAAATACTGCAAACTGTTTAAAGAATGCTGAAAATTGTGTGAAACAGAATTTTGAAGTCAGAGAAAAGAACAAAGTCATAGTCTCAGATATAACAGAAATAAAGACAGCGGAAGGGAAATCCTATCTCTGTATGATGATGGACCTTTATTCAAGGAGAATAAAAAGCTGGAAAGTGTCAAAAAGAGCAACAGGAAAACTTGTGAAAGATTGTCTGATAAAAGCGGTGAAAGGAGTATCCGGAAAAGAAAAACTGATATTTCATACAGATAAGGGAACTCAATATACAAGTGAAGAAGTAATGAAAACTGTGGAATTATTTGGAATCAGAAAAAGTTTTTCAGGAAAAGGAAATTGCTATGACAATGCACCAGCAGAATCATTTTTTGCAACACTGAAAAAAGAAGAGATATTATAGAAAAAGTTATAAGACACATAAGGATTTAGAGTTAAGTCTGTTCAAATACATAGATATATTTTATAATAGGGTTAGACCTCATAGTAATAATGCAGGATTATCTCCTGAGGAATATGAAATTTTAAATACATAATTTTGTATCCTAAAATGGGGGAACTCCATTAAGGAAATATGAAAATGAAATTAATAGAAATATTTAAAAAAATGAGGAACAAATAATATTTAATAAAAAAAAGGAAGATTGATGAAGAAAAAAAGCTTAAATTACATTTTATGTTTTGTTTTGTTATTGAGTGTTTTTAATGTTGCATATTACTCGTTTGTGAGTTATAAGAATTTGTTTCATTCTGATGCTGCTACAGTCAATTTATTAACAGAGGAAATAATAAGAACAAAAAGTTTTTTCCCAAGTGATTGGATTTATGTAAATGATATATGGATTTTAACTGGCATTATATATATTATACCATTTCGTTTATTTTTTAGTAACGGTTTTTTTTTACATGGTATAATGAGTTTTTTAAGTTATTTATTTTTAATGTATGCAATTTTTTTGTTGTTTTATAAAAAAGTAAAAATATCAGATTTATTTTTAATATTTGTTTTTTTTCTTACAGGATTTTCAGAATATTATTTAGAATCGCTTTTGGGTCAAGCTGCTTATTCATGGATGTCTACAATGATTTTATTGATTTTTTACTTGTCTTTTAACTATATTGAAAGATTAAATAAAACGAAATTAATTATAATTTTTTTATTGTTTTTTCTGCAAACTGCATCTGGAATCAGGGGGATTAGTAATTTTCTTATTCCATTTGTTGTATCTTTTATTTATATGTATTTTTCTGAAATAAATATAAATAAGAAAAAAAACATTAAAAACTTAATGTTAACATTTTTAAGTGGGTCAATTCTAGGACTTATTTGTTTTTTTCTGCTAAGAAAAAATTTGAGTTTTATCTCGCCTTCAACTGTTCCTATTATACTAGAGAATACTAATTATTTGAATAAGTTTATGCTTTTGTTCGATTCTATTAGTTATTTCTTTGGTTTCTATACTGATATAAAAATTCCTATAATTAGTATTACTGGTATATATATAATGTTTAGATTTACTTTATTTATTTTTTTGTTAATTACTTCATTATTTGTTTTAAAAAAACAAATAAATAAAAAAGATATAAATAATAAGTTTTTTTCTATTTTTGTTTTTTCAGCTATTTCTTTTTATATAACATTTTTATTATATCTTTTTACTGATTTATCTATTAATATATTTACATCAAGATATTTTTTTACACCTGTTATTATTTTTTTAGTTTATTTATTTCACTTTGTGTTTGTTGAAAATAAAAATAAATGGTTCAAATATTTGGTTGCTATTTTTATTATGTTTAATTTCTTGTTAAGTTTCAATGATTTTTATAATTTAAAAAATTTAAATTATAAATCTTCTCACAATCTACTAGCGGAATATCTTCTCCAGAAAAATGTTAAGTATGGTTATTCTACTTATTGGAATGCTGGTGTTTTGACAGTATTAAGCGATTTTAAAACACAAATAAATGCAATAAACCTTGTGAATAATGACATAGAGCCTTTTTACCATTTAAGCTTTAAGAAATGGTATTCTCCAGAATTTTATCAGGGTGATTCGGTATTAATATTACAAAATTCAGAAAAAATGTCGTTTGAGTATTATAATGATTTTTATTTTGAAGAAAATTTTTTAAATTACAAAATTTTTTATTATGATTATAATATTTCAGAAAATTTTTCTGGTAATCAAAAAATAAAATTCGTTAAAAATACAAAATATTATTTTAATAATAAAAATAGAAATTTAAATCAAAAAGAGCTGACAGGGTTTTCTGACATTGAAAATTGGGGAGTGTGGACCAATAATAAATATTCTTTTTTTAAATTTAAAATTAATAACGCTAAAAATGAAATCAATAATATTCGAATAAAATTCAATGTATTAACTGATGGTAGATCATTTCAAAATGTGATTATAAAAATTAATAAAAAGGAAATATTAAATTTAAAAACTAAAAATTCATTAGTTGAAACTGAAGTAAGGGTAAAAGATACTATAAAAAATGAAAATTTATTTGAGATAGAATTAGAAAATATATTTTCGCCAAAAGAAATTGGATTAAATGATGATAACAGGAAATTGGGTATAGCTATTAATTATATAGAATTTTATTGATTATTAATAAAAAATTTGTATAATATTATGAAAATACAATGAAAATACAAAGGTAATTAAATGAAAAAAATAGCAATTTTACAATCAAATTATATTCCCTGGAAAGGATATTTTGACTTTATTAATTCAGTAGATGAATTTATTTTATATGATTGTGTTCAATATACAAAAAACGATTGGAGAAATAGAAATAAAATAAAAACGATTAATGGATTACAATGGTTAACTATTCCTGTTCATGCTGATTTAAATACAAAAATTAAAGATGTTGAAGTTATTAATAATATTTGGAGAAAAAAACATTGGAAAGCTTTAGTTTCTAATTATTCAAAATCTAAATTTTTTAATACATATTCAGATGTTTTTGAAGAAATATATTTAAATAATCAAGATTCAAATTTGTCAAAGATTAATTATTTATTTATAAAAAAAATCAATAAAATTTTAAATATTAAAACTAAGATATTATTTTCTGAAAATTTTTATTTTTCAGGCACTAAAACTGAACCTTTAATAGATATCTGTAAACAATGCAATGCGAATATATATTTAAGTGGCCCAGCAGCAAAATGTTATTTAGACAAGGATTTGTTCGAAAGAGAAAATATAAAAATCGAGTGGATGGATTATTCAGGTTATAAAAAGTATGAGCAGTTACATGGTGATTTTGAACATGGAGTTTCTATATTAGATTTAATTTTTAATGTTGGACCTAATTATAAAGATTATATGATTAGTTTCGGAGAAAAAAAATGAAAATTTCAGTTGTTACAACTTTGTATTGTTCTGAAAAATATATTGAAGAATTTTATAAAAGGATTCTAAATACAATTTTGAATATTACAAAGGATTATGAAATAATTTTTGTTAACGATGGTTCACCCGATAACTCATTATTAAATGCAATTGAATTTTGGAAAAATGATAAAAATGTTAAAATCATAAACCTTTCAAAAAATTTTGGTCATCATAAAGCTATGATGACAGGATTAAAATTTGCTACCGGAGATTATATATTTCTTATCGATGTTGATTTAGAGGAAGAACCAGAATTACTAGAAATATTTTGGAAAAACATTAATAGCAATGATGATATAGATGTTGTTTATGGTGTTCAAAGAGATAGAAAAGGAAAAATATTTGAAAAAATCACAGGTAAATTGTTTTATAAAGTTTTTAATTTTTTTTCAAATGAACAAATACCTGAAAATATTATTACTGCAAGATTAATGAAAAAAAATTATGTAAATTCTCTTATTAAATTTCAGGAAAGTGAAATATTTATTGGAGGATTATGGGAAATAACTGGTTTTATTCAAATTCCAGTTCAAGTAAAAAAAATTTTAAGGATAGGTACAACTTATACTTTTCGTAAAAAGATTGCTTTAGCAATTAACGCAATAACTTCTTTTAGTGCTAAACCCTTAATTTGGATTTTTAACTTGGGAGTTATTATTTTAATTTTTTCTATTTTAGTTATAACATATTTTTTGTATAATAAACTGATGTTAGGAGTCGAAATTGAAGGTTGGACTTCTTTGATTTTATCTATTTGGTTTGTTGGAGGATTAGTCATTTTTTCTAATGGTATAATAGGCATTTATTTATCAAAAATATTTATTGAGACGAAAAACAGACCTAATACAATTATAAAAAACACTTATGGGATATTAGATGATGGAAAATAAAATTAAAGTTATCATTTTTTGTTTAAACGGTTATGGATATTATTTGCTATCGTATTTATTACAATTGAATGACATTAAATTAATTAAAGTATATACCAGACAAGAAAAATCAAAATTTAAATACTTTGAAGTAAATAGTATTGAAAATATATGTGAGTCAAATAATATTAAATATGAATATATTGAGGAAAAAGGAAAATGGAATTGTGAAAGTGCAGATTTGGGTATTATTTTTTCTTTTCATAGAATCCTAAAAGAAAAACATATTTCAAAATTTAAAAAAATAATAAATATACATCCTTCTTTGTTGCCAAAACACAAAGGAGCAACACCTACTACATGGAGTTTACTCAATGGAGAAATTATATTGGGATTATCCGCTCATATTGCAACTAATGAATTAGATGCAGGTCCTTTGATATTTCAGGAAAAACTTTTAAATCCATATTTACATGATGGAAATATAAGGAAAAATCTAGGATTTTTATCAAAGAAAATTATAGAAAATATTGTGAATTATTATCCTGATTATAATATTGTTAAAAATAATTATGAGGAATCTATTGAAGGGAAATGGAGTTTAAAGGATTATATTTTAGATATTGATAATATAAATAGTGAAATACAATTAATAAATTTTATAAAGGCATTTACTCCCATTCCTATGCCAAGAATAAAAATCAGAGAAAGAGTTTTTATAATAGATTATGAGGATCCAAAAGATTTTATAGAAATAAAAATTGACAACAAAGAATTTAATATACTAGGATATTGGGAAAATGATTAATTATTTATATATTTTTGGAACTATATTTTTTACTGTTTATGGACAATTGGTACTTAAATGGAGAATAATTAAATATGGGGTTATGCCGGAAGTTTTAATTGAAAAAATCTTTTTTCTGTTAAAATTATTTTTTGATCCATTTATTTTATCAGGTTTTATTTCAGCTTTTCTTGCTTCTTTATGTTGGATGGCTGCTATGACTAAATTTAATTTATCATATGCTTATCCGTTTATGAGTCTTTCATTTGTTTTGGTTTTTATTTTTTCAGTTTTTTTATTTAAAGAACCGACAAATTTAATTAAATTAGCAGGGCTTTTTTTCATTGTATTAGGGGTAATATTGTCAGGGGTATCAAGAGGGTGATGTGAATAAATTAATTTTAGAAAATTTAGTTTGTCCTAAATGCAAGAATTTTTTATATAAAAAAAATGATAAATTTGCATGTAAAATATGTTGTAAAGAATATGTTTACAGGGATGGTAAAATATACTTTAGTAACTTGAATGAAGCAGATATTATTGATTCTCTGGATAAACTTAAATATATATTAAAAAAATTTTCGAAGTTTTATTATTTTTTAATTTATTTGATAAGTCCAGTATATGTTGATGGTCAAGTGAAAAAATTTATAAAACAAAATTTATCAGAAGATAATAATAGTATTTTTATAAATTTAGGAAGTGGAAATTCAAATGTTAATAATAAAATTTTAAATGTGGATATTTTTGATTATGATAATGTAAATATAGTATGCGATATATCTACATTGCCTTTTGCAGATAATTCTGTTGATAATATTATAAATATAGCTGTTTTGGAACATGTTTCTGATCCAAAAATCATAGTTAAGGAAATTAAAAGAGTTTTAAAACCTGGAGGCAAAATTTGTTGTTTTTTTCCTTTTATACAAGCTTTTCATGCTTCGCCTTATGATTTTACAAGAGTAACAAGTGAAGGTATAAAAGAATTATTTAAAGATTTTAAAATTGAAAGTATCAAAGTCAGTGGTGGACCAGCTTCTGGTTTTTTATGGATATTACAAGATTTTTTGGCAATATTGTTTAGTTTTGGATCTAAAAAATTATTTTCAGTTTTTCAATTGTTTTTCATGTTAGTTTTATTTCCAATAAAGTTTTTGGATATTATTTTAAGATTTCACCCAATGGCGAAAAATATTTCATCTGGATTTTTATTGATAGGAGAAAAAAATGATACCATTTAATAAACCTGTTACTGTTGGAAAAGAATTTGAGTATATCAACAAAGCATTAGTCAATAATAAATTATCAGGAGATGGAGAGTTTACTAAATTATGCCATAAGTGGTTTGAGGAAAAATTTTACTGTAAAAAAGCTTTGCTTACAACTTCCTGCTCTCATGCTTTAGATATGGCTGCATTGCTTATTGATATAAAGCCTGGTGATGAAATTATTATGCCTTCGTATACATTTGTATCTACTGCAAATGCTTTTGCTCTAAGGGGAGCAAAGATTATTTTTGTTGATATTAGACCAGATACGATGAATATTGATGAGAACTTAATTGAAGCAGCAATAACAAAAAAAACAAAAGCAATTGTTCCGGTGCATTATGCAGGCGTTTCCTGTGAAATGGATACTATTATGAAAATTGCCAGAAAAAATAAATTGTTTGTTATTGAGGATGCTGCTCAGGGAGTCATGTCAAGATATAAAGGACAACCTTTGGGGACAATTGGAGACATAGGATGTTTTAGTTTTCATGAGACAAAAAATTACCAGTGTGGAGAAGGTGGTGCTTTAATAATCAACAATGAAAAATTTATTGAAAGAGCAGAAATAATTAGAGAAAAAGGTACTAATAGATCTAAATTTTTCAGAGGTGAAATTGATAAATATTCGTGGGTTGATATTGGTTCTAGTTATCTTCCAAGCGAGTTAAATGCTGCTTTTCTTTATGGACAGTTAGAAAATTCTGAAAAAATCAATAAAAATCGTTTAAATACTTGGGATTTATATTACAATAACTTAAAAGAATTAAATGATTATATTGGATTACCTTTTATTCCTGAAGAATGTGAACATAATGCACACATGTTTTATATTAAAACAAAAGACTTGGATGAAAGGACTGCTTTGATTAAATTTTTAAGAGATAATGATGTTTATTCTGTTTTTCATTATATTCCTTTACATTCTTCGGTTGCAGGGTTGAAGCTGGGAGAATTTTATGGAAAAGATAATTTTACTACTAGAGAAAGTGAAAAATTGATTAGATTACCAATGTATTATGGTCTTGAGGAAAAAGATATTGATTATATTTGTGATATTATTAAAGAATATTATAGATGAGGTATAAACATGAAAAAAGCTATTATTACTGGTGTTACTGGGCAGGATGGTGCTTATCTTGCTGAATTATTATTAAACAAAGGTTATGAAGTCTATGGTACTTATAGAAGAACCAGTTCTGTTAATTTCTGGAGAATAGAAGAATTAGGTATAGATAATCATTCTAATTTACATCTAGTTGATTTTGATCTTATTGATCAGGCTAATGCAATGTTGATGATTAAAGATATTATGCCTGATGAAGTATATAATCTGGCGGCTCAGAGTTTTGTTGGAGTATCATTTAAGCAGCCTTTAGCTACTGCTCATATTACCGGTTTGGGAGCTCTTCATCTTCTTGAAGCAATCAGAGTTATTAAACCTGATACCAGATTTTATCAGGCTTCAACATCGGAGCTTTTTGGAAAAGTTCAGGAAATACCTCAGAGTGAAAAAACTCCATTTTATCCAAGAAGTCCTTATGGTGTTGCTAAGCTATTTGCTCACTGGAGTACAATAAATTACAGAGAGTCTTATGGAATATTTGGATGTTGCGGAATTCTTTTCAATCATGAATCTCCATTAAGAGGGAGAGAGTTTGTTACTCGTAAGATTACAGATGCTGTTGCAAAGATTAAGCTTGGTAAGCAGGATTGTGTGGAACTCGGCAATTTGGATGCTAAAAGAGACTGGGGGTTTGCAAAAGATTATGTTGAAGGTATGTATCTTATGATGCAGGCTGAAAAACCTGATGTGTATGTTCTTGCAACAAATAAGACTTGGACAATAAGGCATTTTGTTGAACTTGCATTTAAAGCTGTTGATATTGAAATTGAATGGTCTGGTAAAGGTGTTGATGAAATAGGTAAATGTAAAAAGACTGGTAATATTTTAGTGAAAGTTAATACTGAATTTTTTAGACCGGCAGAAGTGGAACTTCTTATTGGTGATGCAAAAAAAGCAAAAGATGAATTAGGCTGGGAAGCTGAAACATCATTAGAAGAACTTTGTAAAATGATGGTTGAAGCAGACCTTAAAAGAAATGAAAGAGGATTTTCCTTTTAAATAAAAAGGAAAATCCTTCGGGAAAGACTGGGGTGGAACCGGGATGGAACCGGGATGGAACCGGGATGGAACTGGGGTGGAACCGGTATGGAACCGGGATGGAACTGGGGTGGAACCGGGATAAAAATGGGGAAAAACTGGGATAAAGATGGGATAAAACCGGGAATTGGGTGATTATATGATTACAAGTTATAAGGAATTAGATGTTTGGAAAAAATCTATGTTGTTGGTTCAAGAAATTTATATAAAAACAAGCAATTTTTGTGAAATCGAAAAGTTTGGTTTAGTATCTCAGATGAGAAGAGCATCGGTTTCAATTCCTTCAAATATTGCTGAAGGATGGGGTAGAAAAACTACTAAAGATTATGTTAAATTTTTACATATATCTCTTGGATCGTTATATGAATTGGAAACTCAAGTGATTATATGTGAAAAAATTAATTTAACAGGTAAAGAACAATTAATAGAAATATATGAATTTATTAAAGATATAAGTATAATGTTAAATGTTTTAATTTATAAACTTAATAAAAAAGGAAATAAAATTGAAATTAAATAACCCACGAATCCTGAATTTTTATTTTTATTTTTGTTTTATTTGTGATATATTTATAATATAAGGAGTGTTGATTATGTTTGCAGAACAGTATAATTTTTTTGAAGATGAAAATTTTTATATAAAAAAATTGTGTAGAGAGAATTCAAGACAAAATAATCGTGAAAAGATAACCAATTTATTGAGAAAAAGTATTGCAATATTAAATGATAAAAATGAGATAAAAAATGCAGAAGCAGAATCAATTCGCTTAGCATATTTATTAATGGAAAACGGTGAAATAATTGATTTTGTTAAGAAGAACATTGATAAAACTCAGGATTCTGGAGTGATTCAAAAAATATCTGATATAATTTTGCAAATAATTAAAGAACATGAATGAAATTGATCTTGAGATTATCGATATACAAAATCTACAAGATATTTTAAAAAATATTTATCTTACTCCATTTTTCGATAAAAACATTGTTAAATTAATTGATTCAATCAATGCTGATATTGAAAACACATTAACTGTAGAAACGGACATATACTATTTAAGAAATTATCGAGATAACTTGTTTTTAACTATAAGTTTTTTAAGGGGTAGTATAAATAAATTAATTCCATATGAAGTTATATTTGTAATCGAGAAAATATTAGAAAGTGATTTTAAAACAAATTTGAAAATCTTAACAAAAATGTTGGGTGAATTTAATTATTGTATTTATAATGATTTTGACATAAAAAGTTTGTTTGATATTAATAATATTAGTGAAAAATATATTATTATGGGTTTACCGGAAAATTATAAAGATATTCCTTTAAATAACATTGCTTTATTTCACGAGGCGGGTCATTTTATTGAGAGAAATTATGCAATTTCTAATGCGATACTTCTTTTTTACACTGATGAAGTATTTAATATCTTATCAAAATTATTAAATATTGACATTTTTGATTATTTTAAAACAAATGACAGAAAAAAAATTGCAGAAAATTATTTAAAAGAATTTTTCTCCGATTTGTATGGTGCTCAGTTTTCAGGAAAAGGATTTATTGAATTGTTAAAAAAATTAAAATTTTCTGATCAAGGTAATGTTTCATATACTCATCCTGATATTGATTTGAGAATTAATGTTGTTGAGGATTTTTTATTTGGAAAAAACAATGACATTATTAATATTATTAATGAAGGTATTAAGATTACAAGATATAATAGACAACTTGTATATCATAAAATTGAATTTGAAAAATATTTTATTTATTTTGAAAATTTTGTGCCAATCCAAATTGAAAACGATTTTGAATTAAAGAAAATATTTGAAATTGGATGGGAATTTTTATTGTCTGATAGAATAAATGAAGGTGATTTTGGAAGATTATCCCAAAAGAAAAAATTTGATATTATTAATAATCTTGTCCAAAAATCAATTAGAGATTACATGATAAAAAAACAATGGAATAGTATTGATGAAGTTACTGACTAAAAATAAATTAAATGAGATAATAAAAAATAATGATATTAGAGGTTTTTATATATCGCCGTTATTAGATATTAATCAAATAGGCGAGATATCTTTGGACTTGAGGTTAGGATTTGATTTTTATGTGTCTGTAAATACCAGATATTCTAAATTGTCTTTGTATGATGAAAATGGTGTTGGAGCTTGTTTCCAAATTACTAAGAGAGAATTTGGAGAACCTTTCTTACTTTTTCCAGGACAACTTGTGGTAACTAATACTCTTGAGTATATTAAATTACCGGAAGATATCCTTGTTGAACTTAACACCAGGAGTTCTGTAAATAAAATAGGTATTTCATTTAATTCTATTGTTCAACCTGGGTTTACTGGATGTTTTCCACTTGAACTTTATAATAATTCTAATAATGTTATAGAATTAATTGCTGGAATGAGATTAGTGCAGGCAAGAATATATCAGCTTGATGAAAAAACCAATTATTTGGATAGAGATAGAAAATATTTTTGTCATATAAAACCTCAAATCTCAAAAATTATTTCTGATGAAGATAATAAGAGGTTTAGAAAATTAAATAAATAAAAAATGTATAAGAGCAGTAAAGGAGCAAGGCGGTACAAAAGCAGTACGAAGAGTGTAAAAAAACGGTATTAGGAGTGTATAAGAGCAGTACGTGAGCGGTACCAGAGTACACTTTATGTACTAACATACACTTCTGTACTAGCGTACAAAGGCGTTACTGAGAGTGTACAAATAGTGTATGAGAGTGTATAGTACTGTACGAAAGGTGTACCAGAGTACACTTTATGTACTAACATACACTTCTGTACGGATTTACATTTTTGTACAATGTATTTTTTTATTAAATGAGGTTTAAATGTTAAAGCGTTTTTTAAAAGATTTTATTATAAAAAAAAAATTAAAAGTTTTTGATAAAAAAAAGAATAATATTCTGTTAAAATCAGAATTGGATGAGAAAGAAATTTTTAATTATTTAAAAAATCTTGATCTTGTAGCAAATAAAGAACTTTATAATTATCTTGAAAGTGACTTTAAAAGATTTATTTATACTGTAAATTTAATTCCTGAAAAAGTTAAAGACATTTTAGAAATTGGAAGTAATCCGTATTTTATATCTGTAATTTTAGAGAAATATTTTGATTTTGATATAAAATATACAAATTTTTTTGGAATAACCGATAATATTGAATGTTCACAATCAGTAAAGAATATTGATGAAAATGAAAAGTTTGAGTTTGTATATAAAAATATAAATATTGAAAAAGATGAATTAGATTATAAAGAAAAATTTGATGTTATACTTTTTTGTGAAGTTATTGAACATCTTTCAAATGATCCATATAAAGCTTTGATAAATATTAAAAAGAATTTAAGAAAAGATGGATATCTAATTCTTACTACACCTAACATTGCTAGATTAGAAAATATAATTAAGATTATTTCGGGTAGTAATATATATGATCCATATTCAGGATATGGAGCTTATGGCAGACATAATCGGGAATATAGTTTAAAAGAGATAATTATGTTTCTTGAAGGATTTGGTTTTGAGATTGATATTGCTTTTACTCAGGATGTTCATGATTTTGAGGCAAGAGAGATTATTGGTTCAGATATTGATTTAATAAACAAAATATTGAAAAATAGAACTGCAGATCTGGGACAGTATATTTTTGTTAGAGCTATAAATAAATATGATGAAATTGAAACAAGACCAGATTGGTTGTTTAGAAGTTATTGAAAGGAGAGAGTACAAGAGCAGTACTAAAGATGTACAAAGGCGGTACTGAGTAAGTACAAACAGTGTATGAGAGGTGTACAGAAAATTGTACTGAGAGTGTACTGATGTACATTTCTGTACCGGTGTACACTTTCTGTACTAGTATACACTTTATGTACTAATGTACAATTTATAAATTATGAAAAAATTATTGATAACTGGAATTGAGGGTTTTACTGGCAAGTGGTTATATCAAGTATTAAATAAAAAATTTGATATATATGGGACTTGTTTAAATAATGTTGGATTGAAAATATCGGGAAAAACCGAGTCCCGAATCCCTATTATATATACCTGTGATATTACTAATTATTCTGAGATTATAGATGTTGTTGATAAGGTTCGTCCTGATTATATTATAAATTTAGCAGCATTATCATTTATTGATGTTGATAATTCTCTGCCTTTTTATAAAGTTAATATTTTAGGAGTGGAAAATCTTCTTAATGCTTTGCTTGAAACTGGACAAAGTCCTAAAAAAATAATATTGGCCAGTTCTGCTAATATTTATGGGAGAAATGCGGAAGGTATTGTAAATGAAAATGTTATACCAGAACCTGTTAATCATTATTCAATCAGTAAACTTGCTATGGAGTTTATTGCAAAAAATTATATGGATAGATTAAATTTAATTATTGCAAGACCTTTTAATTATACTGGCCCTGGTCAGGAAGATCATTTTCTTATACCTAAGATTGTAAAACATTACAAAGAAAAAAAAGATAATATTGAATTAGGTAATCTTGATGTTATTCGAGATTTTTCTGATGTGAGATTTGTCTGTGAATGTTATGATAAGCTTCTTGAAAATGGTAAATGTGGTGAAGTTTATAATATCTCTTCATCAAGTGAAGTTCATCTAAAAAAAATCATTGATATAATGAACTCTTTAGCAGGATATAATATTAAGGTTGATGTTAATCCTGAATTTG
>Ga0265293_10005545_pt1 | contig 20972 bp, 17 predicted proteins | sample Munlanlewell138R_FD_192505 | JGI IMG/M metagenome (GOLD analysis project Ga0265293, IMG submission 192505) | Leachate microbial communities from a municipal landfill in Southern Ontario, Canada - Leachate well 138R | ecosystem: Engineered > Solid waste > Landfill > Unclassified | place: Canada... | reverse complement strand
TTAAAGGATTTCATCAATTTTTACTATTAGAAAAAGAAACCACTACAGATGTTTCTAGTTTAATTGAGGCACCAAAGATTGAAAGAAACCTCCCTGATGTCTTATCGGTTGAGGAGGTTATCCGTCTAATTGATCATGTTAAAGGGATTGAACCATTAGATTTACGTAACCTCGCTTTATTAGAATTGATTTACGGATCTGGTCTTAGAGTATCAGAATTATTAAACTTAAAGATAAGTGATATACATTTAACTGCAAGTTATGTTAAAATAATAGGGAAGGGATCAAAAGAACGTCAAGTTCCTCTTGGACAAATGAGCGTTCTAGCCTTAAGGGAGTATTTAACAAAAGGTCGACCCCAATTAATTAAAATTGAGAATAATTTCTTATTTCTAAATCAATATGGAAACAAATTATCGCGTCAAGGATTCTTTAAATTATTAAAAAAAATCGCAAAAGATTCAAATATAACTAAAGAGGTTTCACCACATACTTTAAGACATTCCTTTGCGACACACTTATTAGAAGCTGGTATTGATTTAAGAACCTTACAAGAATTATTGGGTCATGAAGACATTTCTACTACCCAAATTTACACACACATTAGTCAAAAACATCTTAAGGAGAGCTATTTAGATGCTCATCCTAGAGCAAAGGAGTAAATATAATGTATAAACGAGTTTTTCTAATCATTCTTGATTCATTAGGGGCTGGTGAAGCTCCAGATGCCGCTTTATATAATGACACTGGTTCTAATACTATCTACCACATTAGTCAAAACTTTGACTTAAAAATTCCTAATTTAACAAAGTTGGGATACGCTAATTTAACTGAAATAAACGGTGTTAAACCAATCAAAAACCCAGTTGGTGTATTTGGAAAAATGCAGGAATCTTCAACTGGAAAGGACACCATGACAGGCCACTGGGAACTAATGGGTCTACATATTACAAGCCCCTTTCAAACTTTCACAGATACTGGTTTTCCAGATGCGTTGATTAAGGAACTGGAAAAACAAACTGGAAGAAAAACAATTGGAAACTATTCTGCTAGTGGAACTGAGATTATTAAAGATTTAGGTGAAGAACACATGAAATCTGGTGATTTAATCGTCTATACATCAGCCGATTCCGTGTTACAAATCGCCATGCATGAATCCGTTATTCCTCTACAAGAACAATATCGTATCTCAGAAATCGCACGAGAAATCACTATGAAACCGGAATGGAAAGTAGCCCGAGTCATTTCTAGACCATTCATTGGTACAAATAAGGCTAATTTTACGAGAACCGCAAATAGGCATGATTATGCATTAAAACCTTCCGGAAAAACGACCTTAAATTATTTAGATGAAGCGGGATATGACGTTATCGCAATTGGTAAAATTAACGATATCTTTGTTGGTGAAGGCATTAATGATTATTCTAGGACAATATCCAATAAAGATGGTATGGAACAAACCATTGAAATTGCCAAAAATAGAGACTTTAAAGGATTATGTTTTGTTAATCTAGTTGACTTTGATGCCTTATATGGCCATAGACGTAACCCCAAAGGTTATGGTCAAGCAATTAATGAATTTGATGAACAATTAGGAACACTATTAAATCACCTAAATGATGATGATTTGGTCATCATAACGGCTGATCATGGTAATGACCCAATTCATCATGGCACAGATCACACTAGGGAGTTAGTGCCACTGATGTGCTATAACCCGAAAATGACTTCGTTTCATCATCTTAAATTAAGAAATACATTTGCGGATGTCGGAATGACAATCAATGACAATTTTAAGACTAAACACACTGAAAATGGAACTTCGTTTTTGAAAGAATTAAAGGAGACAAATCATGTTTATTGAATGGATTCAACAATTAACACCTGAGTTTTACGTAATGATCGGTTTTTTTGTCATTGTTTTAATATTTGTGATTATTATACTCGCTAAAATAGCGAAAGTGAATCGTCGCGTTGGGACACAAGATTTTGAGTTGCTGGAAGCCATTTCTAAAAATGAGGAAGACGAAGTTTTATATAATATAACCATTGTAAATAAATCATTTTCTTCTAATCATATTAGCATCATTGGCTTGAATAGATTAAATGTTCGTCATTCCCTTGAAGAACGCAATACGATAGTTGCCCCAAGAAATAAATATGAAACAAAAATTTCAATGGCCCAAATCGAAGAAATTACGATTATTAATGAAAAGAAATACAAAAAGGTTAAACTATTTGCTGAAAATGAAGTTGGGTTAAGAAAAGAACTTAATCCAAAACTACTGAACAAATATTTAAGAAAACGACTTAAACGTCACCTTAAACAGGTTAAAGCTGATGCAAAACAAAAACGTTTTGATACCGGAAACTATAAATTTGGTGAGAGAGTGGGTTTATTAATTAAATTATTATTTAGACCTTTCTATAAACTCAGCCAAAAGATGAAATATGCGACCAATCGTACCTTAAAAGAAAGTGAAGTAAGACGTCTTCAAAAGGCTGAACACGATAAAATTAAGTATAAATTAGAAGAAACCATCGCGAAAACGAATGAACTTAAAATACGTGAAGAAGCTTTTAAAGAAAACAAGACCAGAGAAACCGAACTTGAACTTTTAAAACAAGAAAAAATTCAACAAACAGAACTACTTAAAAAAGAGGCTTATGAAGCTGCCTATGAAGAAAGAAAAGCGGTTATATTGGCGATTAATCCTGAATTAGAAGTTAAGAAATACTTTGAAGAAAACCCAATTGATTATGAAGCTATCGACAAACAAGTCTTAGATGACTTAAAACAAGATAATAAAACATATGGAGTTAAAAAAGATATCGATCCTAAACAAACATATTTAGCAGAAGGCCAACAAGAAAACCTTGAAGAACCTCAATCTACAGAGATAGAAACTGAATCTGTTAAGGAAGAACCGAAAACAAAATCATCTGAAGTAAAAGCGGCTAACAAATCAAATAAAAATGAAGATAAACCCGTTATTACAACCAAAAACGGTTTAGAACCGGTAGAAGAGTCTGAACCAACCGAAATAAAAAAGGATAAAACAGATGAACCAAATGATTTACCGGTTGAAAAGGAAGAAAAAGCTGAAGTAAAGGCTAAAAAAACTTCTAAAAAAGCCACAACTAAGTAATAAACCCAATAAACAAACACTTGAAATAACGTTTAAAGGGACATTACTCTTCAAATCATTAAAAAAAGCACATTTTTGTGCTTTTTATTTTTAAAAATTAAAAGAGAAGTAATTATCCGGGTTTAAATTAGCAGATAAAATTAACATTAACTTTAATCTTGCCTTTTCACTGGTCAAATCACCACCGCTTAATACACCAAGCGTTCTTAAATGATAACCCCCACCTTCATAAGCATACGTATCTCGAACGCGTCCCATTGGACATCTTGATGTTATGACAACGGTGATTCCACTTGAAATCGCCCGTTTAATCCCCTCCACCATTAATGCGGGAACATTACCGCGTCCTAAGCCTTCAATCACTAAGCCGTCTATCTGTTCCTTAATATAATAATCAATCAACGAACTGTTTGTTCCGGCAGTTACCTTGATAATCTCGATTCGTTTATTTAAAACAGAAGGATGTACTTTAATGGATTGATAGCCAGATAATCGATAATAAATAACTGTTTTCTCATCAACCAACCCTATAGGTCCAAATTCTAAGCTCTTGAAAGTATCTAAAGCGACAGTATGGCTCTTTTGAACCTCATTAGCCGCATTAATTTCATCATTTAAACACACCAAAACACCACGGTTATAGGATTGATCACTTAAAACAACTAAAATCGCTGATAAGAGATTAGAAAATCCATCGTAACCCAATTCATCAAAATTACGCATTGAGCCAGTTAACACAACTGGCTTTTTTGTTTGTAAGAATACATCCAAAAAATAAGCCGTTTCCTCTAAAGTGTCAGTTCCATGTGTTATAACAGCGCCATCATAGCCTTGATGTTCTAGTTTTTCATCAATCAATTTACCTAGTTTAAACATATCGTTAGGGGTAAATGAAGGGCTAGGAACCATTGAGAATACATATGAATCAAATGATGCATCATCAGAAAAGCGAGATTTAATCTTATCTAATAATTCATTATGATTATCATTAATAACACTCTTATTAGAATCATCTTCAAATGACATAGAAATTGTGCCACCAGTAAAAATTATTAAAATGCGTTTCATAATCTAACACCTCATAGATATTTTATCATAGATTCCACATTTTGAGCCACTTTGAAGAGAAGTTTAATCTTTTTATAAATTTCAAAACAAAAAAAGATAAAAAAGAGGGTTAAAAACAACCATTAGAATTAGTAGAGGCCAAAGTTTTAACTTTTAGTTTTCCACACAGAATCATCAATTTTAAGTTTACTGCATTACTACGTTCTTATTAATCGGTTTACATAATATACATTATCGGAACAAATAGAAAAATAAAAAGAGTCACTTCTATAAAAATAAAGATAGTCTTATTTTAAATGTTGTAATGATTAATGATAAACCTAAAGGTCGCTTAATAACATTAATAATACTCATTTTTAATTAATTGTATAGTTTAAGCGTGTCATGCTTTTCAATTTAAAGGTTTGAATATTCTTTTGCTTAACATCTATCTAGTGACCTGTTTAAAATGATTTTTCACTGTCTAAAATGAGAAATCCAAAAATACTACTTTCTTCTTCTTTTCAAATATGGGTATGGGTGTTATTTTTTTGTGAAAAAAAATCAATCGGTTTTTATTACAAATATTTTGTGAAAATTTTTCATTGTTTAATTTTTCTTATGAACAAGATTTATATGAATTATTTATTTTTGTTTTTGTCATTTTTTAAAAAAAAATTTGACTAAATAATTAAGAATGATTTTTTTGTATTTTGTACTGAAGAAAAAAAACACAAGTTTTATTTTATTTTTATCTTAACTTATTTTTGAGTTTTATTCTTTCGATAAAAAAAGACTGAAAATATTTTCAGTCTTCTTCACTAAATAAAGTTAATTGTTGTGCGTTAAATTTTTCGTGTGGATCTTTTACTCTTTGCCAGGTAGCTGACCTACCTTGACCAAGAGACCGTATTGTGCCTTGTGTTTTAAGCAATTGAAGTGTCCGATTAATGGTAGATTCACTTGCCAATGGGGCTTTATTGCGTATATAGTTCTTAGAAAATACCGCTGGACCATTCATTATGATTGATTCTATCGTGTTTGTCTTGTTTAATTTTAAGTCAAAAGAATAGATATGTTCTTTGCCTTGAACTTCCCTATGTAGCTGTTCTAAAACATCAATAATGACTCTTACTAAGGCGTCTGTTTGGCTTAAACCGTGTTCCCAGTCATAATTTGCTTGAATTAATGCGGTATCAAGGCGATTCTTAACCGGTAATAAGGCTTTAAAGAAAGATCCGTACCTACAAACTTGAAACTCTTTTGAAATCATCGTGTAGATTAACATCAACCCAATAATGTCGTTATATTTGTTAAAAGGCTCGATTTTGATAAAATCGACATAGAAATTACAGATTGTAATCAGTAATTCATGTTTATTGGATTTTAATACGGTATGATATTGGTCGATTAGCTTTTGAAGTTGAGAATCACTTGATAGTTCCTCAAACGTTTTTGTTGTTTTGGTTACTTTAGTGCCTTTTTTATTAAATTTGACGGTTTCATACCCTCGAAATAGAATTGTCGCTAAATCAGTTACTTCATTAAGAACTAAAGTGAAATCGCCACTCATTTCTTGAACCTTGGTTAAGGCATCCTTTATGTTAAGTAATAACACTTCATCTTTTTTCTTAGGTTTATAAGAACGCTTTTGATTCGCTAAAAGTTTAATTCTAGCTGCGGTAATGTCAAGTCCTAAAAATTTCGCAATACTCTCAGTATCCTCTTCTAAAGTGTTTTTAACAAAAGTTTGATCATCTTTTGAGAATAACTCTTTATAGTAATAAGCCTTGCCTTTATCTTCGTAGAGTTTAAAAAGTTGCATCATTAAAGAATTGACGATTTGAATTCTTTCCATATTTGATAAACATTGCAAGTTATCACCTCATTTCCTAAAAAATCATAAAAATTGTATTGAACGCACGCACGTATGCGCGCACGCGATTAAAATACAGAATCACCTATAAATTCTCTTAAAATAGAGTTATTAGGCACTAGATCATCTTCGATCTCTTTAAAGTATTTCAAGAACTTTAATAAACGATTGGCGGTAATAAAGTGTTCAGAATCTCTTGAGATACTCTTTAATGAGCGATAAGCATGTTTTTTCAATACTAAAAACTCATAGGTTAATTCACTGTTAAAGACGAAATTAGCTTGTTCTTGGAATGGATAAATCCATTTAAATTCGCCAGCTCTAACGCTTGCCCACATACTTAATGTTTCCTCAGCGGGTGAATTACGGTATTTTTGATCTCTTACCATTCTTCTTAATAACCTTAAGTCTGTAAAACTAATTGGATTATGGTTATCAATATGAAGTTGGGTTTGTGGCGCAATAAATATTTTATATTTTTGATGTGACGGAACACTTGGGGTTAACATGTCATTAAGCGCGTGAATACCTTCAATAATAATTGGTGATTTTTCATCAATCTTGATTGTCTTACCAGGAATTCGAGTGCCTAGTTTAAATTCAAATTTGGGAAGTGTCACTTCTTCACCATTAATTAATTTAACGATTTGTTCATTAAATAACGCTAAATCAAGGGCTTCGACATGTTCTAGATCAGGTTTTCCGAATTCATCTAGTGGAGCTTCATTGCGTGTTTTGTAATAATCATCAATGGAAATCATCACCGGTTTAATACCACGGCTTAACAATTCAATCTTCAAACGGTTTGAGAAAGTTGTTTTACCGCTACTAGATGGTCCTGCAATACAAATTAGTCTAATATCTTCAATATTAGTTTCTATTTCATCACCAAGTTGTGCCAACTGACGATTGTGTTTGGTTTCACAAATGTTAACGAATTCAACGGCTTGACCGTTTTCAACATATTGGTTAATTTTAGGAATGGTGTCGCCTTCAATAATTTTTCCCCATTTAGAAGCTTCTTTAATGGTTTTATTAAAGATTGGGGCATCATCAAACTTCGGAATTAGACCATTGGTTTCACTTCTTGGATATTGAATCATAAATCCTGGTGGATATAACACAAACCTAAAATCTTGAATGTATCCAGTTGAAGGGGCCATATACCCAAACATGTAATTTTGATAATCATCACATTTGTAGGTATTTACATAATCTTCTTCGCGATATTTTAAAACTTCTGCTTTATCATAAAATTGTTTTTTATTGTAATAGTCTAAAGCAACATCAATTTCCATTCTTTGACGCTTAATCGGTAAATCAAGCGCGATTAGTCGTCTGGTCTCAGCTTCAATTTTATCAAGTACTTGTTGGGTTAAACGAACCCCCAAATTTTTAATAATCACTAAAATAGAACGTGAGATCGAATAGTTATACTTAACACTGCTGTTTGGGTATAAATTTCTAATTGCCATCAATATGATAAATCTAAGCGTTGATTCATAAACTTTAATCGCGTCTCTATTCGATAAATCTAAAAATTGTACCACGGAATCGCGTTTTACCTCATAGGTTAATTCACGCATTCTATTGTTTACTGTAGCCGCATAGGCTTTAATACTTAAATCCTTCATAATGGCTTCTAAAGTGGTGCCATTCTCGTACGTGTACGGTTTGTTATTAATCGTAATAACCATATTTTTAAGACTCCTTCCATTCGTCATCAAACAAAGATAACTTTGTTATTTTGACTTTTTTGTCTTCTATTATTTCGTCTTCATCCGCCTCATCAAGTTCATTGACATCGATGACGTGGGTTGTGACTTTTTGTTTGTGTTTAATCTCTGCTTTGTCTTCATAGATGAGATCATTACCTTCATCCACTAAATCTAAATCTACTTCTTCAGGTACTTGACCTAAATTGATGAACAAACTCTTTCCATAAGTGGTATCGGATAAATAGTTTTTACCATATTCTGCCACAGATGGTTTTAAGTCCGATATCTTAAAGGTAATCGAACCTTTTTTAGCGGTAATCAAAATAGGAACGTCCGCCGCAACCTGTTCAGTATAAAGTCTTGATACATCTCTAATAAAGTGTGGGTTACGGTTTCGATCTGACCAAATAATCACACTGGCTCTTAAACGTTTACTAAGCGGGATATTATCAACTTTATCACGTTTAATATTCCCTTTGCTAGATAAAATCAGTAAATCATCTGATGATTTAGCATAAAGCGCCTTAACCAGTTTATCTTTTGGTTTAACTTGCATCGATTTAATTCCGGTCGATTGAGTCCCGTATACAGGAATTTCTGATTGTCTAAACCGGAGTGCTTGTCCACGTTGTGTAAAACAAATAATATTAAATTTAGTACCCATTTCAACGCTTGTTAATTCATCACCTTTGGATAGTTTCATCGCTCTAATAGGCTTAGAATAGCGTGTTACGTAAAAGTCTTTAAGGGCAGTTTGTTTAATTTTACCACTTTCTGTGGCAAGTAGTAAGTTCGTTTGCTCATCAAAGTCTTTAATTGCTAATACTTTAATTATATACTCGTCTTTATCAATTGGGACGATGTTGTTGATATAGGTACCTAAATCTTTCCACTTAAATTCTTCTAATTCAAAGACTGGCATGAATATATAGTTACCACCGGTTGTGAACATCAATAAAGTTTCATGGGTTGATACTTCTTCATCAAATAACATGCCGTCTTGTTCTTTTAATCCTGGCGTTGGGCTCGCTTTATAACTTCTTAAGTTAGAACGTTTAATATATCCATCTTTGGTAACCCCGACTCGAACTTGTTCATCACTGATTAAATCAATCTTATCAATTCTGATTTGATCAACCTCTTCTTCAATCGTGGAACGACGTTCAGTGCCTAATGTCTTTGAAATCTGTTTCAATTCTTTCTTGATAGTGCCTAAAAGCTTTGATTCATCCGTTAAGATTTCTTCTAATTCTTTAATAAAATCCTCTAATTCGCTTTTTTCTTTGATAAGGGCATTAATATCGGTAGAACTTAATCGGTATAATTGAAGGGTTACAATGGCTTCAGCTTGAAGTTCGGTAAACTCAAATTTCTTCATGAGGTTATCTTTTGAATTTTGTTTGTTGGTAGAATTCCTGATGGTGTGAACAACATCATCCAAAATATCAACCATCTTAATCAAACCTAAGACAATATGTAATCTCTTTTGGGAACGGTTCAAATTATAGTTACTTCGATTTGTAATCACTTCTTTTTGGTGATTGATATAACTATCTAGGATCTCTAAAACACCTAGTTGGACTGGTCTTTGTTGATTAATTGCCACCATGTTATAGTTATAATTCATTTGAAGTTCGGTAGACTTAAATAAATAGTTTAGACAAACCTCAACGTTAGCGCCTTTCTTAAGATCAATGGCGATTCTTAAGCCCTCTTTATCAGATTCATCTCTAACTTCATTGATGTCTTCAAGCTTTTTATCAATTCTTAACATATCGATTTGTTTAACCAAGTCACCTTTATTAACTTCATAAGGGATTTCAGTAATCACAATTCGGTAAGTGTCTTTTGCGATTTCTTCGGTTTCAGTTCGACTTCTGATGATTACTTTTCCAGCCCCTGTTTCAAAAGCTTGACGAATGCCTTCATGTCCTTGAACAATCGCACCAGTCGGAAAATCCGGACCTGGCAAAATTTTTAATAAATCATCTATCGTCATATCAGGGTGTTCAATCTTATAAACAGTCGCATTCACGACTTCTTTTAAGTTGTGTGGTGGAATTTTAGTCGCATATCCAGACGAAATACCACTGGCACCATTAACCAGTAAATTAGGAAATTTAGCTGGTAGGACAGTGGGTTCTAATTCTTCATCATCAAAATTAGGTATAAATGGAACGGTTCTTTTATCGATATCTTCTAGTAAAGCTTCAGCTTCTTTCGTTAATCTCGCTTCGGTATAGCGCATCGCTGCGGCTGAGTCACCATCAATAGAACCATTATTACCATGCATTTCTATTAAAGTAACGCCTTGTTTCCAAGGTTGAGATAACCTTACCATTGCTTCATAAATGGATGAATCACCGTGTGGGTGATATTTACCCATGACTTCCCCTGTAATACGGGCTGATTTTTTAAATGGTTTGTCTGAAGTAATTCCCATTTTGTACATCCCATACAAAATCCGTCTTTGAACTGGTTTTAAGCCATCGCGGATGTCAGGTAAAGCACGATCTTGAATGATATACTTAGAATAACGTCCAAAACGGTCTCCCATGACGTCTTCTAGGTTTTCTTTAATTATTCTTTCCTCAATAAATGTTTCTAAGGTGTTTTTCTTACTCATAAGATGTTTCCTTTATTTGATAATCATCTTCGCTAACAAAATCAACGTTTTGTTCAATCCATTCTCTTCTTGGGGCAACTTTATCGCCCATTAAAATGCCAACTCGTTTTTCAGCAACACCTTCGTCTTCAATTTGAACTTGAATTAAAGATCTCGTTTCAGGATTCATGGTTGTCTCCCATAGTTGGTCAAAGTTCATTTCACCTAGACCTTTAAAACGTTGAAGCGTTGAGTTATTTTCTTTAGTGAGTTCTTTTAATTGGGTATCATTCCAGGCATAATTTGAGGTAATCTTTGAGCCTTTTTTTGTGGTTACTTTATAAAGTGGTGGTAAAGCAATATAGAGCTTCCCTGCTTCAATTAACGGTTTCATATACCTAAAAAAGAAGGTTAACAATAACACTTGAATATGCGCACCATCATCATCTGCATCAGTCATGATGATGACTTTATCATAATTACATTTAGTAATATCAAAATCAGGGCCATAATCGGCACCAATCGTATAGATGATCGTATTAATTTCTTCATTTTTTAAGAGTTGTTCTGGAGCGGTTCTTTCACTGTTCACAACTTTACCACGTAATGGTAATATTGCTTGAAATCTTCGATCTCTACCTTGCTTCGCTGAGCCACCTGCTGAATCACCTTCGACCAAGAACAATTCATTCTTCGTTTTATCTTTTCCGGTTGCGGGTGTTAGTTTTCCGGATAAACTAACTTCTTTCTTATTGCGCTTTTTATCGCTTCTAGCTTCATCTCTCGCCTTTCGTGCCGCTTCTCTTGCTTTATAAGCGTCATTGGAACGTTTAATTAAACTACTAGAAAACTCCGCATTTTCTTCTAAGTAATAAGTAAGTTGGTCATAAATAACACTTTCCATGGCATTTCTTGCTTCTGGAGTACCTAATTTGCCTTTAGTTTGTCCTTCAAATTCAAGATAGTTTTCTGGGATTCTTAAAGAAACGATTGCTGTAATCCCTTCTCTAATATCAACACCATCAATATTGGGTTCTTTTTCTTTAATAAAGCCATATTTTCTCGCATAATCATTAATCGCTCTTGTTAAGGCCGATTTAAATCCTGTTTCGTGGGTTCCCCCATCTTTAGTTCTGACATTATTTACAAAAGAAACAATATTTTCTTGATAACTATTTGTAAATTGAAACGCGGTTTCAACTTCAATCACACTATCTTTTTTAATCTGATAATTACCGTCTAATGAAGTTACCTCATGATAAGGTGTCTTTCCTTTATTGAGAAAGTCAACATACTCAGCGATTCCTTTTTCATATTGGAAAGCTTCTGTTTGATTGGTTCTTTCATCTTTTAAAACTATTTTAAGACTTTTAATCAGAAAAGCACTTTCTCTTAAGCGCTCTTTAATGGTATCATAGTTGTATAAGGTGGTCGTGAAAATCCTCGGATCTGGTTTGAACCATATGGTTGTCCCTGTTTTTCGAGTGGTGCCTAAATTTTCAAGCTCGCTAACCACTTTTCCACCTTCACTAAAACGTTGTTGGTGTATTAAACCGTCTCTACTAATAGTGACAACTAAAAAGGTTGATAATGCGTTTACAACTGCTGCACCAACCCCATGTAAACCACCACTCACTTTATAACCATCAGACGCGGAAAACTTTCCGCCTGAGTGAAGCATGTTAAAAATAACTTCGGTAGTGGGTCTGCCACTCTTATGTAGCTTATAGGGTAGGCCGCGTCCAAAGTCTTGGATTTCGATACTATTATCATTTTTAATTGTTAAAATAATTTCATTTCCATAACCTGATAGAGCTTCATCAATTGCGTTATCCATTATTTCCCAAACTAAATGGTGTAACCCTCTTTGGTCAGTTGACCCAATATACATCCCTGGTCGTTTTCTAACCGCATCGAGTCCTTCTAATATTTGAATTGACTCTTCAGTGTATTTATTATTCATTTGATCCATTAAATCAGTCCTTACTATTGAGTTAATTATAACAAATAAACAAGTATTTAACAATGCTAAATAACACAATTTCTTTAAGATTATACATTTTAATTTGCATTTCAAATCGTAAAGGTGTAAAATTTTGATATTGAGGTGGAAAAATGGACTATATCTTTCTTAAAATCGGTTTATTTTTACTGGCATATTTGTTAGGTTCAATACCGAATGGCCTACTTGTTGGTAAGCTATTTTTGAAGATAGATTTACGTGAACATGGGAGTCATAATATTGGCGCTTCAAATGCCATCAGAGTGATGGGGGCTAAACTTGGTTTTCTGACCCTTTTCTTAGACGCATTAAAGGCCGCTATAGTCGTTATTGTCGTTAAATACTTATTACCAGTAACTCTAGATGGTTTTACGATTACCTTCGAAATTTTTAATCATTTTTATGATTACAGTGTCTTATTTGGTATGGTAGCTATTTTGGGTCATACGTTTCCAGTTTTCTTAAAGTTTAAGGGGGGTAAAGCGGTCGCGGCTTCACTTGGTGTTGTCTTAGCTTTAACACCAATTCCCGGTGTTATTTGTCTACTGGTTTATTTAATTACCGTTAAAATCACACATTATGCTTCTTTAGGTTCTACTTTTGCGGCAATATCCGCAGGGTTAGCTACTTTTATTCAACTATTAATTCAAAATAGACTTCAAACCGATTTATTTATGTTTGTTATCTATGTCGCCTTGATTATGTTTATTTTTATTAGACATATCCCCAATTACAAACGTTTGTATCATGGTACTGAAAGAAAAATGAGTTTTAGCAAGAAAGAAAACGATGAACTAAATAAATAGCCTGTTCAAACTAAATTCTAGTTTGACAGGTTTTTTTTACGAAAAAAAAGATCAAGCAACCGCTTAATCTTATGCGTAACACTGTTTATTTGTTTTGGTCCATTGAAGCCATGATTTGTCTTACTTGTTTTTCAGATGGGGTTCTTCCCATTTGACGCATCATTTCACGAATCATTTTTTCATTTACTGGAGGATTCTTCTTTAAGTATTTCTTAAACCAAGTTCTAGCTAAGAAAAAGCCAATAATACCACCCACTAGTAAGACACCCACTAATGAGACTACAAATAGCCATATTTGAATTTCCATCATAATAATCTTCACTCCTTATACCCAATCATTGTACCCTATTTTACCTTATTTATCAACTAATTAAATAGTCAAAATCACCTTTACTTTTAAGGCTTAATCAGTTACAATGTATTCAAGGAGTGATGAATATGCCAAGATGGATTGATGATTCTTGTATCGCATGCGGTTCATGCCAAGCGGAATGCCCAGTTGATTGTATTTCTGAAGGTGACATTTATGTTATTGATGAAGAAGTTTGTATTGATTGTGGCGCTTGCCAAGAAGTTTGCCCTGTTGACGCAATTTCAGAACGATAAAAAACGTACGCATTGTGCGTTTTTTTTTCGAAAAAAATAGATTAGCTTGTTAGACTAATCTTTTTCATATATTGTGATTTGTTTGATGCCATATTGTTTGTTTTTAATCAAATTAAATCCTGGTATTTCCAAGACAACTTTTCCTTTGTTGCGTTCAACGACGACTCTTAATCCGCTTGTTTGTGTTTCACTCATCCATTTAAAGATGTCTAAAAATATGTCATCAGATAATTCATAGGGGGGATCTAAAAAGATGATATCAAATTTGATTTTTTCTTTTTGATAATATTTTAAAGCAGACTGGTAGTCACTATTAGAAAAAAAAGCTTTTTCGAATAAATCTAAAGATTGGATATTTTCTTGAATAGATTTAAAGGCTTCTTTATTCATGTCGTTAAAGTAGACTTTATCAAGCCCTCTTGAGATACCCTCAATTCCATAAGCACCAGACCCAGCAAATAAATCAAGGCCGATTCCCTTTACGTGAAACAGCATATTAAAGACAGCTATTTTAACATTTTGGGCAGTAGGTCTGGTTGAATTGCTATAACTGACAATTTTACGGCCTCTTAAATAGCCGCCAGTCACACTAATAACAATTGGTTTCATTTTAAAATATTTAGTAAAGCGTGATTATAATAGAGATTTCTGTCATAATTCTTTTTTTGTTTAACCAATCCCAAGTCAATTAATAAACGGTATCTTTTTACAATGGTCTTTGGTAACACGTTAAAACGTTCCATTAACGGCTCACTCTTCAAATAAATTGTTTTATGGGTTTGATGTAATATTTCTAACAAACGCCGTTTTTGATAAATCGTATGGTCACTCCGTTCAATCACATTTTCTTGTCTAACTTTTAAGGCATTATAACCTTTAATCATTCTTTTGGCATCTTTAATAGCCAATTTAATCGCTTTTAAGTAGGCGGAAAGGAAAACATGAATATTGTTTTCTTTAATCGCTTCAAAACGAATCTTTTCAATGTTTTTCAAATGTTTGGACAAAGGAATGTAATGCAGTAAACCATCATATTCAATTAAATAGAGTTGACTTGTCATTCGGGCAACTTCTGCGTTGCCTTTTTCAAAAGGTAAATTGACCATAATTTGGTAATATAACAAAGCCGCCCTAATAAAGATTGAGATATCATCACGATACATAAATAGTTCCATTTCATCCATATTATCTTGCATATGATCATAATCTGCAGAAACAAATGGTGCCGTTGAAATATCTTCAGATCCGATAAAAGTAATGCCTTTTCTAAACTGTCCCGGTAAATATTCCGGTTTATCTTTAAAGAATTCAAAATGCAGGTACTTTAAAAACTTGTTACAATACCCCAGTCTTTTAAGTTCAGTTGGCGCATTGTCATATAGCGATTGACGTTGATTAAGTGTATTAGAGAAAAGATTAAATCCACTTGAAGCATAAATATCTTTAAATTGTAGTTCAATCTCAGAGCACTTCAAACTATCTAACATTTCTTTATCTTGAATTAAGCGTAAGAAAAACTTGTTTGAGGGCGTATCTAAAGGGAACAATGCTTCAATCTCACTACTTAAATGAATGGTTTCAGGGTTTTTCTTTGACTTGATGAATAATCCATTTAAAGAGTAAGGATAAAAGCTTAGATATTCCTTAGAATCGATATTGACTTTTTGATAGTCTCCAAGCATATTATCACCTAATCTAATTATATAAAAAAAATACCGAAAAGGCAATAAAAAAAGCGTTTATGAACGCTTTTTATAATTGTGTGAGTCAATTGATTAATCGATACTTCATCACTTAATCAAAATAAGACCCAGAAAGTAAGTAAGAACGAAAATAAATATAGTGGTAATCTCTATCGGCTTGTTTCGTGATTCCTAATTAAATAGGCATTCTACCCCTACAAGCCTTAAATTTCCGTTTCTGTGCTTTGGGTTCTACCGGACTTTCCAGGCACCTATAGTATACCAAATATAAACCAAATTGGCAACTATAGAGATTGAACCTTTTTCTTTAATAAGTTCTTTACTTGTTCTTTTAAGTCATCTCGGCTTAATCCAAAATCAATCATCGCTTCGATATAACCAATTCTTGACCCAATATCATAACGGCGGGCTTCAATATCATGTGAATAAACGGATTCATAATTCATTAAATTTAAGATGCCATCTGTTAATTGAATTTCTCCACCAACCCCTTTTCTTTGGGTGGCAAGTAATTCAAAAATCTTAGGGGTTAAAATATATCTGCCGCCAATCGCACTTAAACTTGGGGCAACGCTTGGATCTGGTTTTTCAACAACGCCTCTTAGTTTGTAGGTTTTGTTGTCCATCGCTTTTTCGGGATCACAAATACCATATTTTTTAGTTTCACTTGGACTAACTTCTAAGGTGCCGACGATGGTGGATTGATACTTATTATATTCATCGATCAATTCTTTTATTGCGGGTACTTTGCCCATGTATAAGTCATCGCCTAGTAAGACCGCAAACGGTTCATCACCCACAAAAGCTTTTGCGTGTAGAATCGCATGACCTAACCCTAATTGTTCCTTTTGTCTAATAAAGTGAACGTTGGCTAAGTTTGACACATGTTCAACAATTTTCAATTCCACATCTTTGTTCTTTTCTTTTAAAATATGTTCAAGCTCATAATTTTTATCGAAATGATCAATAATTGCATTTTTTGAAGCCGATGTAATTATCAAGATTTCTTTGATGCCAGCATTAATCGCTTCTTCAACAATAAATTGAATTGTTGGTGTATCAATCACGGGAAATAGTTCTTTAGGAACTGTTTTTGTTGCCGGTAGGAATCTAGTTCCATAACCTGCTGCAGGAATAACTGCTTTTTTTACCATTGTATTTTCTCCTTATTTTTAATAATATACCATAACTCTGACAAAAGTGCCACCATTTACCAACATATCGAGTAAGACATCACGTAAACTTTGTTCAATCATAAAATCAATGTTTTTAACGGAAATATTTATTTCCAGTAAACAATAATCGGTTTTATTTTCTAGTAGGTTGATATTGTATTTTTTAAATAAAGTGCGTGCGAAATCGATATTTGTAAAATACATTGAGGTTGAAATAATCACCTCATCCTTGATTTCTAGATCTTTTAACAAATGCGCCAACGTCAACGCTCTTGTAATAATATACTCGTGATTATGTAAGAATGTTTTTTCATAAAACAAAGGATCGGTTATTTCAACAAGATTCGCTTTTGATTTAAAAATTGTTTCCAGTTTTTTAGACACTTTTGGAATCTGTTTTTTATTATACAATTCAACATATAAATCAACCGAACCCTTATTGTAAGTGTAGGCTGTCAAGATAAACCTATGAACATTTGCGTAAACAAGTAGTTCTTTAAAGTTTTTAACGAAGACATCCTTTGAAGAATCAATGCTGAATTTTACCATCGCTTCACGATCATCATTGTAAATAAATGGTTCATATAGTGCGTTTGCGAATACTTCGTGGTTCGTAATCGGGTCAATATAATTATAAGCGTTGTAATCAACTCTTGTATAAGTTAATAAGGTTTCTGTAACCACTAAACCAATAAATCCAATAACGAACAATGCCACAAAACTATATTTTAACAAATCATCTAACCCACTCATAATAATTAAATAAATGATTGGTAAGAATATGGCGATTCTGACCAATCTAAACATGCTCGTAAATCCACGTTTATGTAATAAGATGATTAAAAAGGCAATCACTATCTGAAAATAGATTGATAATATATTAATATCATTAATTCCTTGTAGTCTAATAATATCATTTGTTGTATAAATAAGTAAGAATATTAATGCTGTGAATAACACGATGACAAAGAATGTTCTAAAAAATTTATAAAGGGGTTTTGTGAATAGTTTTCGAGTTTGTGGCAAATGATAATAATCAGTCATTTGTTTTTTGTATAAATAAAATGTTTTGTACCGCCCCCCAATTGTAAACTTAAATGTTTCTGTCGCAGACGGGCTAAGTTTTTTATCAAGGTAGTGTTCAAATCCTGAGAGTGGATTAATCACAATAATAACGGTCAAGATTAAGATTAACATCAGTCTATAATCTTCATGAATCGAAAAACTTATTCCTAAAATAATGACCCAATATATCGAATAGACCACCAATCTAGGCATCCCATATAACCAATAAATTAACGCCGAAATAATGATATAACTCCCTATAATATAAATATAGGTATCAATATCATTATTTGTGATTGCTGTGGAAACCATTGTCCCTAGCAAAGTTATTAAAATGATTAGAGCAGCTGTAAATTGTCTTTTCTTCATATACCAATTATAAGTTATAAACAGTTTTTTGTCTATTAAATATCTTGATAGTGGTTAGAAAACCTCTAAAAAAGATTAATCATCATTATATTATAAGAAAAAAAGACACGTCGTGTCTCTTTTATTATCAATAATCTCGTTATTAATTATTTTTTTAAAGCTTCTAAAGCTTCAACTAATTCAGCCTTTTTCATGGTTGAATAGCCAGTAATATTGTTTTCTTTTGCAAGTTCGACAAGTTCAACGACTTTTAAAGCCTTTAAGTCTTGTTCTTCAGCAACAACTGCTTTAACTTCAACTTTTTTCACTGCTTTTGGGGCTTTTGGTGCAACATTACCATCGATGGCATTTCTAGCGATATTAACTAATTCTGTAAATGTTTCTGCATCGTTCATTGCGACATCAGCTAACATTTTTCTGTTAATTTCAACACCAGCTAAACTTAAACCGTGGATTAATTTTGAATATTTGAAGCCGTTTAATTTTGCGGCAGCATTAATTCTTTGAATCCAAAGTTTACGGAAATCTCTTTTTCTTTGTTTTCTACCAATATATGCGTAGTTTAAGGCACGCATAACTTGTTCATTAGCTGTTCTATATAAGGTTCTTTTTGAACCAAAATAACCTTTAGCTAATTTTAATATTTTTTTACGTCTTTTTCGTGTTACAACACTGTTTTTTACTCTTGGCATGGTTTATTACCTCATATTAGAAATAAGAGATTTGATACGTTTTTCATCACTCTTAGATACGATTGTTTCTTTTCTTAATTGTCTGTTTTGCTTTGTCGTCTTGCTGGCCGCAAGGTGGTTCTTATATGCTCTACCACGCATTAATTTTCCGGTTCCGGTTACCTTAATTCTTTTTTTAAGGCCACTATGTGTTTTTTGTTTTGGCATAATTATTCTCCTTATTTCTTCGCTATTGGGGCAATGGTCGCGTAGATTGATCTACCTTCCATTTTTGGTTTAGCTTCAACTTGAATGTCTTCACCAAACATGGTGATGAACTGATTAACGACATCGAACCCTTGTTCTTTGTGGGTAATCATTCTTCCTCTAAATCTTAAGCTAATTTTAACTTTATCGCCCTTTTCAATAAACTTTTGGGCTTGATTAAACTTTGTTTGTAAATCATGTTCTCCAATCACAGCCGACAATCTAATTTCTTTAACCTCAACTGTTTTTTGGCTTTTCTTCATTTCGCGTAATCTTCGTTGTTGATCATAGCGGTATTTAGAATAATCCATGATTTTGGCAACAGGTGGATTTGAGTTTGGACTTACAACAACAAGATCTAATTCTCTATTGTAAGCTTCTCTTAAAGCCTGAGCGCGTTTTAAAATTCCTAATTTCTCACCGTCATCTGTAATGACTAACACTTCATTAAAAGGAATATTTTCATTGTAAAAATCAGTTTCTTTACCTTTCTTACTAGGCATTTTATTAATATAAATCACTCCTTATCTATACTTTTTAAAAAGAAAAAGTGGATATAAATACCCACTTTAAAATAGTCAACGTTTATGTTTGTGCTATTTGCCCAAAGACTCTTATCAATCAGGCGAGAAGTGGATACTTCTTCTTTTCACTTATTTAATTCCGTTAGTATTATATCTAAATAAAGACTTGATGTCAAGAAAAAGATTTCAAATGTTTTGTAATCGCTAAAAAATAAATCAACACAATCATTAATAATACGTGTATATAGCCATAAACAGGATGATTAAGGTCTAATATTGGATAAAAAAAGGTAATATATTTTGTTAACAAATTATCAAACATTGTTAGTCGATCTAATAACACAATTAACAGGGTAAATAAGATTGACACTAAAATACTTTTAGATTTCCCCAACACCAAAACAGTTATACCATGAACAATACTAACATTCAAGACTAAGTGGAACATAAAATGATAATTAAAGGGATTGATTCCAAAGGAAATACATTTAATAATTTGGTATAGGCCATAAAACAAGAACGTAATACATAAATAGAATATTAAATAACTGATTATCTTGCTAATGAGATACTTTTTTTTACTAATGATAACCACATGTGGTTCTTCAAAACAAAACAGTTCTTTAGATGAAATAAAAACCCATAAAGACAACAACAAATTAATCACGATAAACGCTTCTTTTTCATAAGATTCACTGTATTCTTGGTAATTTAATAAACGTTCAGTAATTGGTTCATACAACGATCCAAAATAGCCTAAAATCAAGGTTAAGCATAACGCAATCATCAAGACCATCAACCACCACTTTTTATCCATTAAAAATAAAAAATGATACTTTATCCACTTACCCAAAGTGAATCACCTCTATATTCGTTAAAGCGTCATATTTCTTTTTATCGTGTGTGGATATGATAAAAGTTGAAGATGGCATTTGCTGAAAATAATTAATAACTTTGGTTTGCATATTAATATCTAGGCCATCTAATGGTTCATCTAAAAACAAAATTTCTGGTGTTCCGACTAAAGCCAAATAGATTAATACTTTTTTTAGATTACCTTTAGACAAGTGCCTTAACTGTTTATTTAAATCAATTTCTAAATTCAGTTCAATCTCTAAATTCCGCTTCAATCCCCTTAAACTTAAAACTGCTTTAATATAGGATAGAACCTTGACTTCACTTTTGATTGTTAACAGTTCGGGCACATATCTAAAATCTTCATAATGTCTGGTTATGATGCCAGAGGTTGGCAAATATAAATCAACCAACATTTTAATGAACGTTGATTTTCCTGATCCATTTTCACCTAATAATAAATAGACTTTTCCCCCTTCAATGTTGAGGCTTAAATCATTAATAACTTGAAGGTCATTGAAGCTTTTTGAAACA